>JGI24022J15233_10004964_pt1 | contig 13920 bp, 9 predicted proteins | sample Ectturendosymbi2_FD_15233 | JGI IMG/M metagenome (IMG submission 15233) | reverse complement strand
TCGTGCCTGCAATCTTTTGTTAATTGTTTGTCGTCTGTTTGCAATCTCTCGTTAACTGTTCGTCTTGAATTGGTTCGCTCGACATGACGCGACGAAGAGTAAATTCAGGCTCCGGCCAGCCGCTCGTCGTCGTTAAATAAAGAAATATGAATGCTCCTAGGGCCCCGCGTTTTTGGGGCCCCGCGCAACTAACTCCTTTCTATGACGACTCATTATTAACTTAAAATTTGCGAAACTGTGCAGAGGCATAACTTCACAATTTACTTTGGAACGAGCAAAAATGCAAACCTCAGAGTCAATGGTAGGCAAACTGCGGCTCGCGAGCCGCATGCGGCTCACCGACATGTTTTGTGTAGCTCTTCTAGTTGAACAGCAATATCTCAAATTGATAGCGAGTTGTCGCCAAGTATTTAATGTCTGTTTCATTTATCAATGTGTTCACACACAAAAAATATTTCGGTGAGAAATCTGCATTGTTTTAAAACTGATATTGCAATGAAGATATTTGATCTCGAAAGGCGTTTGATACCTTGTCACAGGCAATTAATGAACCTACCTTGAAAGACATAAGTGTACGGGAGTGCATATTTTTGGGGATGAAAAAAATTATTGCCCAAATTTGATCTTGCTTTCCCAAATAACGTATAAACAGCAAGTCTTAATGTTAAGACTAAAACGTGTCATTGTAAACTAATCAAGGTTTCTGCATGCCTAATTAGGCCTACCAATTACCGGGTTCAAAGCCGTAAGCCCTCAACTAGCAATCAATATGCTGCATAGCTACATGTGAACAATGGTAATATTTTTTGTGTTGAAAACTATTAGCTAATTACAACAAAATCCTCCCAAAAATTGTTGTTCATTCCACCACGCGTGGAAAGTGTTGTTCATAATCTTCATTTTCAATTTTTATATACGTTCTAAACTAACTTATTCTTCCAACACGATCTTCCTAATAGTTAAGATCTGTTCTTCTCTAGCATAGATGTGTGCATTTGTGTTGGCCACAATGGCAATCAGTCTGGAAAAGGAGTAAAATGTCAGGTTACGATCAAAAGTATTACATTACCGCAAATATGTCAAGTCTCAAGTAATTAGGAGGAAAGGAGGCAATTTAATACATAGCATATAGCTTAACCTTCCACATTGGCAATTTTCACTGCAACATGTTGTACTTATAATACTGCAACTTACTTAAACGCTTACAGCTTCTAAAATTACATTATGAAAACCAAAAATCCACTCCAGTTTAGACAGTTAAATGTGCATTGAACACAGCACGCTAAGAAAAAATAGCAGTATGTGACTGATACACGCAAATACTGCAGCCTATATGATCAACTGCTGAGGAATGTGTACAAATGCACATTTCCAATGACAAATGATTTATAACCTCAACAAGAATATTTTATAAAATGGCAGTGCTTCACTGCATTAGCATAAGTGAATTATGCAGTACTGTTCATGAAAACTTCATTTCACAATTCGGATGTCCAATTGGATCATTTTGTACATCACACTCCTAAATTGGGAATTCCTGTTGAAATGGTACAACTTCTTTTGAAACTTTTGTTGAAACAGAGATTTCTTGCTGTGCACCACGATTTCCATTGATTTTAACAACCAAACTTCACTCCTTTTCTATTAAGGAGTCCGAGTCGAGAGTGGGAAATTTTGGAAGTCGGAGTCAGATATTTTGGAAAGGTCGGAGTTGGAGTCGGATATTTTACCTCCGACTCTCCAACCCTGGTTATGACTGCACCGCCTCTCCAGATACATGTATAGAATTCTATAGATTATAACTAGTCTTCTGTACAGTTCGACTTGTATTGCGCCGGGGAGGATGATTCGAAGACCTTGCGGTCATTCTGCTCCCCTGACATCTGATTTTTCAAATATTAAATAAAAATGTCTGTCTGTGTCTCTGTCACACAAATTCGTATGGTTATTTGCCAAGGGGTCTACACGATTTGATGTGGGTCATTTTATGTGAATATTGCATTCTTCAACGAACTGTATTTGACACTACAAACTGATCATGCGACTCTCTGGTGTTTTTGGTTTTCTGCCAATGACTCCTCTGTTGAACAAATTTGCCCTTCCCTGGTCTAGACCCTCGGTAGCCTGCAGTGACAACACGGTAGTTTGCGACTCAATATAAGAATGACAATACTTCTTTTCATTGGAGTTCTGCAGTGTCTGGCGGTGTTGTGTTGTTGCGAGCGTTTTGTCAGTGGAAGACTGAATATCAATTAAGAAAGTGCTGTGTGAAAGGATTGATACTGAGGAACATGGTTGGGCGCGAGAGAGATGCAGGCCGTCTGTATGAAAGTGGTTACAAGCAGTATAGTAGCCAGCCCAAAATTTTGGGAAGGGTCAAATACTTTGACTTCAAGGTAGCAACAGTATTTTGTTCGGGACACTGCCTGTCAAAGCAAAAAATGACAAGATATGGTAGAACTTTGGGGAACCATGGCCCCCTTGACTACGCCTGTGGTTAAAAAAAAGAATGATAAGGAAAGAACAGTACTTACTTGGTGTTCAATCTTCCACTGACAAAAAACTCGCAACAACGCAAGACCGCCCGACACTGCAGAACTCCGATGAAAAGCAATATTGTTAGTGTTGGATGCGACGTTTGGTTGTGACTAGCTAGCAAAACTACGTGTCACAGGTCAGCAAATATTTTGCATTTGGATGAAAACATCGCTTTGGATTTAGGTTAAACTCAGGTAAACCTGAAGACTTTCGAACCACTGCATTCAGCACCGGCACAGAGTCGCAGTATGAAACATGTAGGTGTCACGGAATAAATATCTTTTGGATTGGTCACAATTGTAGCGACTTTACAAGAAATGAGGCTAAACGTATATCTTTTAATTCCTCGGCAAGTCGTTAAGTTTTGAGTTATGCCTGAGCAACCTTACTATGATACATTTTAGCATAACGTCTTTTCCGTGCATACTGTCATTTATTAGGGATATTCCGATACGTCTAACTCAATCATTTTCCCACTTTTGCTTGAAATCCTGCTTACCAATGCTTAAATCGGTCTTTGCAAAACGGTCCATCCTAAAAATTAAACTTCACAATAGGGCTACTTCTAGTTATCGGCAGAAACTTTGCACAGACTAAAAATGTTATTTTCTTGCATTATAAACTTGTATCCCAGAAAATTTACGCTTTCTGTTTCTGAACACGCGACAAACAACGTTACAGTAGAGCCAGTTACATTTCTGAACGAAACAAATCACGTCTGCACTGTGGTCTCTCACACGTGCAGCTGTTAAACTCTCATTGTTTTGGCCTTTCTTATAAAGTGTACCACAGTACCACACAACAGGGTTAAATGCCGGACAGTAGACTTAAACAATCTTTCGCGGTCTCCAGGAACTTGCAACATGCTAAAAATCACATTATCAAAACAAAAACTTATAAAAAATATCAAAAATAGTAATATCACACCAACCTATGTTTCAACATCAAATTTGCTATTTGTAACATCAAACAAGAAAAACTCTTCAGTTCACGCAAAACGTGACAAACGTCATTTTATCATTGAAACCTCTCCAAATACGAAACCAAAAGGGAAAAAGCGGGGAGACATAGCACATTAATATCGTCCCGTCTGACAATCTGGGCACGTCCTCCCTATCCTCCAATTCATTGCGCCCATGTACAGACGTAGCAAAGACCTTCGACAACATCACCCGTTGAACACTGCTTTTTTCTGGATAGCTTGTCGGTAAGTTCTCAGAGGAATCTGGAGATACAATGTAAATTGCGGTTGCCAATAACGTGAATAGTCCGCAACGTGTTATGCGTAAGCTTCCGTTTATTTACGCTTTTGATAACTGCGAATTGTCTGAACACTTGGGCAATTACTTTTCTAATACTGCATCACTNCACAGTCATCAAACAGGGCTTGCTTCTCTGCAAAAATACAATTTTCCCAAAATCAAAACATTTCTGGGTCAACTTTCTATGTGGTTCCAAACTTCGGTCTGAATATCCTGAAAATTTGAAGTGTTTCTCATCTTATTCAGATGGAAAACAATAAAAAACGTCCTGTTTGTCTTACCAACATACCTCTCGTTTTTGCTTTCCTGTGCTAGTTTCATTTTTCTGTAATTTTTATTTACTGCTTCTTTCTGTAACACCCTTTCAATTGCTCATCACATGGCACCTTCCCTGCACATAGGCATGCTTCTCACCCTCTGTGTTTTTTCTCTTTGTTGTTGTGCTTTGTTATCAATTTCTGTTTCATGTTTCTTTTAATGTTTTTGTCACTTCATTTGCTTCGTCAGTTAATTTAGCATTGATTCATGCCAAAACCAGGGTTGGCTGAACAGTTGAACCATAAGATCTTTCGCCAATACTTTACGTCGGAAATATACATTACTCACCAATTTCTAGAATTCCTGAAGTCTTCCTCTTTCTAATTTTTTATTCTTTTCAACATGCAATTGATTTTCTGCCGCTTTTTGTTTTGCTTTTGTTATTTCGCGGTTTTGAGTATAAAGTGCATGAATAAACCTGCCTACGTGTTTCCCAGTTTTGCACTTGGAAATAGGCAGAGTGTACAAAACTTTTTCCGAGCTGGCAATAACTGCTTTCGCTTTTTAGTAATTCGAAAACTGGTAGCAGTAATTTCACGTGGCGGTGGCAAGTCACCTCCTGGCATTTTCCGCCCGTTATCGATGTCATTGCTGTGCGTGCTTGCTTCAATAAAACGCAAATTATTACGCAAGGAGTGCGATTAGTGCATAGATCAAATGTTTTTCTTTTTTCACCTTTATCAACTACTTGAGCCACTACATGAAATTTCAGAGGAACTGCGCGCAACACTGCGTGGACAAACCTATATGCTTACGTATGTTCAGGGCGTGTAGCCTAAGCAAGGCTTCCTTAAGATTAAGGGGACGTTGGTTAAGTGCCCTATAGAGGTTACATTGGCACCAAAGCGAGAACCAGGCTTTCGAGTGGGTCCACACCGTTTTGAAGCGATACAAAATTTTTAAAAACGTTCGTATCGCTTTCAAACAGTACTTTGCACGAAAATCTTTAAAACGCATTCGAAGGGCCTGTTGTTCTACAAAAAAACGTTATAGGTGAAACATCATACCCAGCGACGACTCCATTAATTAACAAAAGTCGTTCACCAAATGTCTGTCGTAACAAACGATAACAGCGGCAGTGTAAATCAGTTCATCACGGAAATCGTGCAAAAGATCAGAAGTAAAGCTGTCATCACCCGTATTGTATGTGGAAATATGTCTTCTTAACCATGCGGTTCTTATATGGACAATCAGGCTATTTCGACAAAAACAAATACATTGTTTTGATCTACTGCTGCAAACACTTTCTCAAACAGAATGGGGTAATTTTTTAACATGATGAAACTTTCTGGAAATTGAACCAAAGGCTGCATGTTTAAATTTGCTTTAAGAGAATTATCGCTTTTCGAACACGCAAGCAGTTATTCGCCGTTCAGGAATTGCTGATGATAAAAATGTTATTGTAAAAATATCTTACCAATTTCATTTAAACCACTGATTTTCTTGAATTCTGTTCAATAGAGCTTAGGTGGAGGACTGTAAGTTGCGTGTGAGTTGTATAAACAAAGAAATGTGTTCGAAGAAATCGTTGCACATACGGTATGTGTCTTGAGGAAGACCGAAGTAACATAATTAATCGACGATAGGCTGTTCTTACCGTGTGCACTACCTGACAATGCGTACTGTAACATATGGAATCCACAGCTGTTTAATTAACATGAGTTGTTTTTTAAATCTTTGTCTCTAAAAAATGCGCATACGTATATTTTCATTTTCTCAAAAAAAGAAATTACACGGTTTCCGCAATTTTGTCGTATCAGCTAATGGATATAGACACGATGATAACATATACTGTATTTAGAAAATGAAAAGTAGACGATTGGTGAATTACGTCGTTTTTTGCATGTGTTTCACAGCAAACAAGAAGGTTTATGACATTAGGTGAAAACATATTACCAGGGCGACCCTAACATGTGCGGGTCCTGCGGGGCCCAATGCAAGACCTGCGCGCCGGGCCCAACGCAAGATCTAGGCCCGGGGTCCCTCTGAGTAGTGATTTTATGACCTCATCGTGTTCAGTCAACCGTGTTACAATCGTGGTGGAGCGCAGATGCAAAGAACTAGCACGAGAATTGAGCACGTTTGCTAACGTTCGATAATAGTGGAAATTCGCTAGTTCTGACGAGAGCGTTCTTTGTTAAAAATGAAATTTATATGGCGTTTCTACTGAATTCTCAAGCGCAAGGTGTAAATGGCAAAAATGAACAATCTACGCAAACACCATGGCGCGGGGCCCAATGCAGCTGCATCGGCTTAAGGCCGGCCCTGCATATTACTGTTGTGAGAAGGTCTACACAAAAATAAGTCCCAATGCGGTTGAGCGCTACGAAAGAACTAAAATCAAACAGCCTTATATGAATGTCCTCAGCTGTCAAATTAAGCGGCGTAAGTAAGCCAAATCAACCTCTGCACCACTTCAAATAAGTTTTCGCCCAGTGTTTGTTGGTCTACTGTTGTGTCATTGAGTTGTTTTGCGTTCCAATCGTATAATCAGTGCTCTCACGTTTAAGGATTTTGCCCCTAGATTGGAACTTTTGACCCTTTTTAGGGATTTTTTGGGATTTTCGGAAAAGTACGAAAATGTGTAAAATGAACTATTTCAATTTGTTTTGGAAATCATATTTGGTTCTATTTTTAACATTTAGCACTCGGGTTTTATGCTGCTCCACTGGTGTAGGAAGTGGGGGTACAGGGAGTGCAAGTGCACCCCAAAATTTTTGAATTGGTGAAAATCCGGGCAAAATTCGTGAAAATCTGGGCAAAATCTCTGAAAACCGTCACAAAGTCCCTGAAAATCTGAGCAAACCCCTGAAAATACGAGCAAAAATGGCGTCCAACGGCTCCCAATATGACATGAAGAGCTTTTTTTGGAGGTCACTTTTTATGAAGCTTTTTTCGAGCAAGTTTGGGAGAACTCGGGAAAAAAACCCTTCGCACGCTCAAAAATTTGCCTGCTCCTACACCTATGCAGCACCACCACAGATTTAGGGATTTTTTGGTGCTGTTATAGGGATTTTTGGAGTTGCATTTGTGAGAGTCCTGCGCATAACCTACCAATGCTTCTTGTTCATGCACGCGATGCAATGTTGATTGTAGCTGTGCATTCTTGCCCGGAACTTACGCTGTATCTTCTTTCGCAATGGGATAAACCAAGAAATATCGGAATTCCGCTTACACCAGTAAACCTAAAAGTCTTTTCGAGCTTTTTTGAAAACCTTCAGAGAACCACCTACAGCCGTTCCTTCGTGTGGCAAACGCATGGGCGTTTTTTTTTCCAGCGCGAGAGGTATAGGGTTGGAAGATACTTGTTCAGCGCAAAGGCCAGGCGAATTCTCATAAACGGCTATAGCTTCGTGTATGAGGCCAAACGAGTTTTTCAGGAAATAAACTGCAGGTTAGAAGTTCGATCGACGGAGTACATAACAAAGATCATCATGCGTGGTTAACAAAGATCGTCATGCGTGGTTATATCTATTCGCTGGGTTTGGAATCTTGAACTGGGTAATTTCAACTGTCGGGAAGGGAGTGTGCTTGTGAGAGCGCACATGCAGAGAATTTGAACATTTAAATTCCGAAATGTGGTGCCACATGCAAATTAGGCCAAAATTCGCTCAAATTTGCAAAAATACTCAAAAAAGGCAAAAACAACTTCTGAAAAGGCCAAATTTTCGCATTTTGGCCGCAAAAAAACCATAGCGAGAGGTATGCTGGCAAGGACGTTCGCAAACGTTTTTTCACGGGTAAACCACCCGGCTATATTTGTATCGTGCTTTGATAAGTAAGGATCAATATAAGAACATTGGAACATAGGGACAATCGAAAAAAGGATTGTATATTTCGATTACTATAAGTGGACGGATACGTTTACGTTGCCAGGTATGTACGAGTTTTTTTCTGTATCATCTGAAGGGTAAAAGGTGCTCTGTTCATAACCTATATTCAAAGATATTTTTATTGTCCTTGATAAAGATAAATACATTTCCAATGTAACGCGTGAACCATTATTGGTAGTCTCACCTCTAAAAACAATCTTTGCAAATAGCTCATAGAAAAGAACATGCGTGTGAACAAAATTTCAAAGCAAGCATTTCTGAAAAATTACTTGCTTAAGGGATCGATGAGTTACGGGGATTTCATGGGATTCTTATTTTTATTTCACATTAGTTTTCCTTTAAAATTGTGTTGATTTCCAAAAAACTAATATCTAACTTAGGATGGTTCTTTAAGGCAAAATTTTTCAGATGTACTGTGCTTTGCGATGTTAGGAATATTAGGGTTCCCATACGTCCAAAATTTCCACGACATTTTCGGAAATTTGGTGATAAAAACTTAAAATTTGTATCAGTAAATAATTTAAAAAATGTTCTAATGTCCGGAATTTTTATTTTAAGGGTCTAATCTTTAGATCCTCTAAAAAATATGAATAGTTAGTCCTGAAAGAGAAAAAAATGCTCTTTGTGTTTTTTTGCTTGCAACCTGTTGTGTAACAAATCTGTGATATTTTTCTTCTGTGATAGTGATGCTGTTTTAAGGTGGATTGGTAGTTGTAATAACATACTGAAAAATGCCTCATAGCCAGACATGGGGCGATTACAGCACAAATGCAATCGATTACGATTGCATTGAAAGTAATCACGATTACAATCGCGATTACATTTGTCTTGAAACATCTTCAGAACGAAAACAAACCTCATTTGCATGTTTTGATGTATGTATTTTTTCAGACAACATACGATATTAATGAATGCAATTAGCGAAATTGCTAATTTGTAAGGATCAAGCACGGGAAAAAAATTTACAATAATTGTTCAATGAGATGTTCGTGCATTCAACAAATCAGTGGCGTAACTAGAGGTTTGAGCTCTTAGCTGAAAGAGGCCAACTGGGCTCTGTAGGTGACCTACAATTCAATACTCAGAAAAAAAGCTTGAGAAATAATGATGAATCCGGGTATGAATGGCTATACTAAAACCCCAGATCAACGGAAAATCACCGAAAAACACAAAAGGACAACCTACTGAAAGCCAAAAGAATAATAAAACCGAAATATAAGCTAAGTTGGGGCCTGGTTTTTACATTTAGCTGGCCAACGTAGTCAAATGGCCCCTCATTCCTCCCGTCTGTTACTCCACTGCAACAAATTCATTAAATATTAATTAAACAAAAATGACCAATGTTTAAAATCGTTGTTACTGTTGATAAACACCAAGGCTTCAAATCTTTAACAGTCGAAACCTCACTGGTTTCGTTGAGTTTTTTTCTAGCTGTGTCTGGTGGATCACGGATGGCATGCTAGTTATCATTGTTGTGGAAATGTACTTTCGACTTGGATTAAGTACCTTACTCCTGTGAAAAAAAATAATTTACTCTATATAAATTAGGCTACTGTACTAATCATATACATAGCCTACTCCAGCACTTACATTAATAAGTTCACTCTGAACATACATAAATAAAACCAAAACCTCTCCTCGTAATGTCCCGCTATTCTGTTGCCGAAGTGTCAACTCGTTTTTAAAGCAAAGCTCTTCTTTTTGTTGCTACGTCTCACTAGACTCGCTACGTTACTTCTGGTGGCCAACAGGAAGGGCAGCTACAACAAAGCGAGAATTCGCTACAAACGCTGTGCTTGCCGCTGGACTATCTGGATTTAACGCACAAAAATGGGGAAAAGGCTTTCCCTGAAACATAACCATAACAAAGAATAATGAAGGAGGAAACTCAGCCGTCACAACCGTGGTTCAGCGCACAGTGATGTAGGATGAAGATTTCTAAGGTTAATCGCGAACGTAATCGTCGATTACGATTAAATTGGCAATGTAATCGATTACGATTACGATTACATTTCATTTTTGGTCAATTCAATCGATTACGATTACGATTACTCAAAAAACTGTAATCGATTACGATTGACGATTACGATTACCCCATGTCTGCTCATAGCGCTTGTTTGTTGTCCCGAAAAGTAGCAATCGAGGCGGAGAAATTTTGCCTCCTGAGATATGGTAACCCTAGAATATATCAAAAGTAATTTTGCGACAAGCGTCGAAACCTCGTAATCTGTCACTGTCAAGTGGCAACCTTGCATTCTTATAACCACTCTGCATCGAAAAGGCTAACTAAGGATGGTTCACTACGCTGCGAATAGCCGCCCTTGCCCTGGTACTTTCAGTAGGAGAGTACTGCGCTCCTGAATGGTGCTGGCGTCAGAGCCGCATCAGCCGCCCTCCATATCCCCCCTATTGGGGGGAACGCTTTCACAAGGGCCCAAAATTCAGTCCCGTCGTCACGGCTTTTTTGAAATATGAAACATTAGAAATCAGTAAAGTTTTTATCGATCCGTATTCTGTTCTGTCCTGTAATTTATAGACGGAGTAGTACCTATTGCTGTTACCATGAAAAGTAAATTCCGTAGGTACTGTACCTTTTATTGCTATTTTTATATGATTCAATACAATATTCTGTAATAAAATGAAAGTAAGAAAAGCATACCATTCAGAGAGGCAAAAGTATTTGCAAGAATAATGCTATAACAACAAAAGGGCAAGCCTACTTGTGGCTCATTTTTCGCATAACCACAAGCAATTTTTTGAGAAAGTACTTTTGAGCTTTCAACATTTGCAATAGTTTAGATTTATAGATAACCAACATATTCTACTTGCGTTTACGATCAGTAAATACTAACAAAAATGAGGCTTTTGCATAGCTTTTGAATAATCTTCAAACATTAACTCTGTCGGCACTGCGCTGGCTTGCAGCCTTCATCGTGGCCTGCAAACTTAGTCTAACTGTTGGGTTGGGCTTCTTCCATTTACGCGTGCGTAGTGTTATTTTAACTGCGTTCGTTACAAACAGACGTCTATTTCGAAAACTATGTTACCAAATTCTACAACGTAGGACATCCGCCTTTTAATTGCTCAGCTTAAGTGCAAGATAATCGCACAGAACAACTTTATCCAATACATTGCCAATTGTGCAACTCTTTTGACTAACTTTTTTTTTTTAAATAAAACCCTCACCATAATTATAACTAAACATATCCTTTGCCTTTGCGTTAGGCTTTCAGACTAAGCTTCATCGCGTCTAGTTGATCAAAATGAGAGCAACGCCTTTTGTAAGCTTTTTTTGTTGAAAAGACTTTTCCATGTCTGCAAATGTTAAGTGTACCGTTCAACAAAGGATTCAAACCTTCTACGAAACAACACGTATTGCCTATCAGTTGAAGCCTGCAATGTAAGTTCTGAATTACCCACGCAAATACAAGCACTGCATTATCTAGCTTCAAGAACGTCATCTTCCGACACGATTACGTCATACAGAAAAACATCATTTCAATTGAAACTGAGCAACGTTACCTTTCTAACGTTCTTCACTTCAACCGCCGCAATTTAATGTTGATAAGCTAACCAATGAGTAGGCTATAGCTTGTGGCACCTATTGAAAATATCCCACTGAACATTAAAAACTAGCATGAGACGTGCCAAGAAATGTTGGTCGCTAATGACAAGATGTCAGGCGATGTAATGATATGACATTCGGGCATTGCTAAGAAACGAATGACAGGAAAAAACGGATTAAACTAGCCTTGACTATATACCGCATTTTCATGCATGTTCTTTTTTATCAGCTTTGAGTGGAGGGGTAATATAAACCTCGAATTACTGGACCAGTAATGTTCACCTATAGCCTGCGGTCGAACGCCATCTCTGTCGTTTGTTTATAGGACGTTTGACCAGGGGCGCAACCAGCATTTCGGGGAGGGCAATTTTCATGAAATTTCATTCGATGATGTCATCGTGCTTATTCAACCGTGGTACAACTTTTTCGCAAACGGTCACATATAATAGTAATGTAGTTTTGCCCGCAGACACGAAGTCCATAGTACAAACACACACATTCTGCACAATGCTGGTTAACAAAAACAGACAAAACAGGACGTTTTAGAACAGCGTTGGAGGCAGAATCACCGGTGTCAAGCGAAACTTCTGACTTCACGCCATATGCGCATGCACAGAGCAACATTGAACATATTAAATACGCTGAGAAAACTGATGATTAGGGCATAGGATTTGGTGTTTAGGTAAGTGTGTCGGGTTAGGGTTTATGTTACAGTCAGAAAAAGAAAATAATTGAAGTCTAAGATTAAGTCCAATATTTTTCACTGGTTTTACTTATTCCCGTACTGTAGCTTGTTGTGTGTATGTGACATCTAACCGAAAAGTTTTAATTTACACAACACACATCAAAAAAGTAATCGCCAAACTTTATTCCTTTACTCTGAGAAGAAAAATAACTGACAAAAAATGATAGGTCAGAAATTTCACAAAGGTGAGAAATTTCGCTTCACACCGGGCTACAGAAACTTACTCAACAGAACGTTATGTAACGGCGTTGGCGGGCGAGCCTCAGATTTACAGAAGGATACTTAGCACTATTTGTTCACTTGGTACAACACTACTGCAGAGTGGGACGCTAATTCCTGGTTAAGCCCAGGTAAAGTACGAATGCATTGCGACATGTACACCCTCAAACGAACAAACACCCTCAGTGTCCGAGCACTCAGCTACAAAGAAAATGCGGTTCTAGTGTTCAAAGAATAAGGAAGAATATAAACAATCTGACTGCGTCAAAGCAGGCAACCATTACGTTAGTAGACCTTCCATTATGTTAGTAGACTTTCTGCATCTTTTGAGAAACAAGTGCATATTTTTTCTTATTACAGCCTCAAACGTAGGAATGTTACATTGAACCTGATGATTCATGACTACACTCTCTCTCCAGGGCAGGTGGTATAGAACTCTGCATCCAAAATTATAGGCCACACGCAATCTCTGCATGCACGACTTTCTGAAATTTCACCATAATTGTGATGCATACATGGGCGTACAAAAGGAACGAAAAAGTACATTTTTAACTGCAACTGAACATCGGAAGAAGAGGCTCGCAGCTTGTTTGCTGCACAATATTTTTATCGCAGTTGTCTCTGAATGTCTTTGTCATCTGAGAGCTCAGTAGCCAATACAGCTCCCAGATATTTGTATTCGTTAACAGATTTTAGATTTTTACCACCCATGTGTCAGTAATGGGGTGACTGAGCTTTTTGCCCTCTTAGCCTTAAACGTTATACAAACAGTTTTGCTGCAGTTGAAAATATTTCCATGTGATTCTGCATAAGCCTGACACACAGATTAAACTTCTCTTCGCGACATTTACGAAAATGAGAACTTTTCAGTTATAATCAAGATGCAGACCGAACGATCAGGACAAAGTAAAAATTAGCATTCTCATTAAAACACCTGGTTCCGTACTCAACTAATGTAGTCATGGCTTTAGTGTGACAGATGTATAGGCTACTACAGTAGTAAACCTGCCTAATTTTCGTCTTGTTTTAGCAAATTCGTTCTACACCTATTCTTCTAGCATGTGCTTGAATTTCTATCACAAATGAAGATCCCAAACTGGAAAGATAGCCTATGTCAAGAATGAGGGATCTTTGAATGCTACCATTTCGGGCAAAACGGATGAGGTGTCTTGTGTCTTTGGCGCATAACGGATCAGGTGTGTTTGGGGCAAAAAGACTTTTTCTGGCATCCATGAGTTGTGTGAGACGTTTTTAGAAGCACGTTTAGGGCTATGAGCTTTCAGGACTTGCACTGGTTGCAAAAGTTAGGATCTTGTAAAGCGTCGTTTGGAGCCAAAGCGGTCTAGTAGGTAGGTGCGTTCAACACTTGACTAGCACTCATATGACACTTTACTAAACCTTTTTCCCAAGCCGTGGTACTGGGATCAACCCAGAAAGACA
>JGI24022J15233_10004957_pt1 | contig 13927 bp, 9 predicted proteins | sample Ectturendosymbi2_FD_15233 | JGI IMG/M metagenome (IMG submission 15233) | reverse complement strand
GACCCAAGGCGGCAGCAACGGCCCACGCCAAGTTTTTATCAGCTCATTGTTGCGTCTGCGGTATCGTAACATAGCATTCCACCATACTCGGGCGCAGACCAGTGCGTGCAACGAAAGGTTAACCAGTCCAGCAACCCGCGCCGGCGTCTCCGCCTCGAAAGCGACAGCAATGCAGCAATTTGCATAATGAATGCTCTCCGTGCTTGAGACTCGTTGACAACACACAGCACGTGACTCTTTCGCTTGTGCAATCCGGGTGTAAGACTGAACGGCAGTAAATGCTACTTTCCAAGGTTTCAGTTCGACCCCAGTGAGAATCAGTAATTGGTCTACCAGTTTAATTAGTGCGCGCTCGAGCACTGTTTCATTTATCACAATAACGACTGAATTGCACAGCGCTGGTAAAATGGGTAAAGTTTTGTTTGACATATGTCCCCAGAACTTACAGCGCTTAGTATGGTTTACTGGACGTACCACGTCCCGGCCCTAGGCCTGACACTATAGACCACATCAGACATTGCTAACTTGGAACTACTTCATCCAAAGTCTGTAGTATCCTATTCATTTTCAGGTTGGTTGATCATAACCGCAAAACAAAACAACAAAAATAAATTTAAATATCAAACGCTGCGCAAGTCATAACCCATTTTCCCGCTTCTCAGCAAAGACGCTTCTTCGCACTGCCACAGACTGACTTTCGGTGGTGGAACTGCATTCGCACAGCACGGTCGTAATATCGCAATCGTTACAGATGGAATTTCGCGATTGGCTGCAGGAAACGGGCTCCACAGTGCTACGCAACGGTGCGGGAAGCGACTTACTCAAAACCAAAGAAGAGACCAACTGTGATGATCATCAGGCTGAGAGTGAAATACAAAACTCCCGTCTGCCTCGCCATGATGATGCGCCCGTCGCACGCGAACTTGTTCCGTCCGGGAAATACCTGCAAATCACCGGATTCTCATGCATTCAACGGGTTTATCTGACCACGACAGAATAACAGCTACAATTAATTGTCTGGCAATTCGACGTTGACATACCGTTCATCACCTTGTCCATGAAGCAGAAATTGGAGGTGAAACAGCAACCGCTGATTAGCGCGGCGCCTTTGCTTTTCATGCCTATCGGATGGTTTCATGGCAGCGAATTGCAACCAGCTACTATGTCTCGCGTCCCCTGACACAGTCGTGTGATGAGGTAAGAAGCATTCAGGTCCGATAAATGTTCTCGGCCGCAATTTAAAATTTACCGCAAAAGTTTATCTACGATGGGCTGGTGAGCCCCTTTCTGCCACCGATTATTATGTAACCTTCAATAACTCTTCGTGAAGAACTTGCGAAACCGACTCTTTAAGCCTCAGTCGCGTTTTCGCAATTTATCCCCAGGAGTAATGCGACATTGCGACAGTCTCAAGAGACTGACCGAAGGAAAATCTCCTGTATCTCATTTCGAAAAAGGCATCATAGGGGACGACGCACAATTTAAACCAAACGGCAACTCCGTTAGCATCGCTACCCAGGGTTTTGAGAAGCACCACAATCAAAGATCGAAAAGGTTTCAATAACTAAGGCTTACATTGTGCAGCAGCGACGCGCAGGGTCGTATGAAACAAAAAACACAAATGAAAGAAAACCGGAAAGTAGTGTCTTCACTATCTTTTTGTTTAAATTTCATCTTTATCTCAATAGAGCCTGGTAATGTGCAACGTAAAACCAACATTCAGACATCAGTTCACGCCACAGTCTGGAAAACATTCAATCAATCTGATCATCTTATTCAAATTCACAAAATGTTTTGCCATACTTCACTCAAGTCTCACGTATTTGTCCTAAATGCTTTCAGCAAAAAAATGCAAGCTGTGTATCTGAACATACCCGCCATTTTCGAATTCTTTGACTTCCTTGCTGTTCCTCCGGAGGTGATGACGACGAGGTTGGTGCATGAGATGGAGAACCAGTGCCATCTGACATATCACAAGACAACTAGTCCCAAGTAGCAATATATGGCAAATTGCTGGTCAACAATTTGTCAATTCAAAAAAAGCAATTTGTACCTGGTGAGACTAATGCTTTCAACCAATCTGGCCAGTTACTTTAAATGCAACCAATCAGCTTATTGTCAACTCCCTTTCAGCACTGCATGGTAGGTGTATTTATATATAACTAACGTAATGTGCAATGCTGATTATTTTTTTACTTGTAGGTTGGGTTCGAATCCTGGTTGGGTCACACCGAAGATTTGAAAAACAGTACTTACGGGCTGCGGTCTGTTCAACCTCGTGCTTGCTATTAACGGATGGGTGCAATGGAAAGCCCCACATTTGGAGCCCCACATTTGGAAAGCCCCGCATTTGGAGTTTTTTTGTTGCATAGGACAAAAAAAGAAGCTGATAGTACAGTAACTGGTGAAGTATACAAGGTTCTTTAAAAAATGGTTGAAGGGTGTACCGCAGCAAACAAGTTTAGAGAGCACATGGCTAGTGCATCAAGCTGTGAATAATTGGCAAATTATTATTCACACTACATGCCACTTGCATGTTAATGACGTCCTACAGATGTTTGCAAGTAGCCATCCTGCAATGTAGTTTTATCACTGCAGAAGTTTTACAAACGTTTCGAATTTAGATGAGTACAAATCGATGTCAGCAATGTATTTACTGACAAACCTGTGAAGCAGTGTCAGGTCTCTTCTAACAATTAGTTGCACTGGAAAGTAAATAGTGCAATACAACAATTTATGAATAATTACAAAAGTAAAATGTAACAACTCACCTGGTTTGGAAGAAGCCCCAGATGTTTGTCTTTCAGGAGCTGTTGCTGGTGATGCAGTCATTTTGCGTTTTTGATGGCACTTGGAAGAATTACAACTGTCTCCAGATTCTGCAAAGAGCCATTTTTTAATGTCTTACTTTCAACATTCATATTTTTTTCAGTGATTTGATCTATGACAACAGGCATCACACTCATTGAAATGTGATTTATGGTAAACCTCACATTATGTTATTGTCAGTATCCATACCCACATAATTGTCTTTAGGTTGATCAGCTATTCTAGCCAAATGCATTTGTCTGGTATTTTTTTCCTGAACAACTGTTTTCAGATTAGCTGGCAAATCAAAGGTCTGCTTTCATTGAATTGACAATTTTATAAGTTTGCTTCAACTGAAGTTTCAGCTTCTACTTTGGATCAAAACCACCATTTGCTTATAAAACAGTGAAGTGCGATATAAAAGGCAGATCTTATTGTTGTTCAATTCTTGAGCATCTAACTGATATATGCAGCTGATAGACGACGACGACGTAAACACAAGAGTCTCTCAAAGCCTATAAAAATTGTCTGGATAGTATGTCACACTATGAAATGCGACTACAGCAGCATTTTTGTCCACTATTTGCCCTAAGTTTGCTTACCAAAAACATTTAGGTATTTAGTAGCTATTTAGAATTAACAAAATAATCTACCAAATATCATTTGATCAAAAGTTAGGAAAACCAGAATTGACACAAATGCAACATGAAGATAATGGCTGTTAGAAATTATAATGGTAATTTTAAAAACCAACAAGGGAAGTACACAAAAATTCAGGAAATAACAGAACCCGTCAAGTAACAAACATAGCTATAAATACATTTTTGTGAAGATAAAAAGAAAGTAGTAGGCGTATTCACGTACCACTTTGATGGCCTTGATCATGTGCCACTAGTGGTACGTGTACCACAGTTTGGGGACTGCTGGCCTAGAATCAGATAAATCGGGTCCCTTCGAGTATCTAACATTTTCCTTTAAAAAAAGCCCTGCATATAACAACTAGGGATAAACAGGAAACGAGTTTTTTTATTTCTGTCTAGAACCTGACTTGGCTGGAAATGAAAAAAAGTTTGGTTGGGACTAGAGATAGACTGATAGATTGGCCGATATTAGGGTTTAACCAATATATAGGTATTGGCCAAAACAACTGATTTTATGAGCCTCAGTATGTGTTGACACAACGCTATTATATTCCTCACGCATGCAGACAACTTGCGCAAGAAAGCACAGCAAATGAAGTCAAGACAGTTATCTTGCAGCAACGCCAGCAGGTTCGTTTTCATAAACAAACAGACAAGATGAACCATGGAGCACATGTCGGCCATCGCAGCCGAAACAAAAGCATCATCATTAATCAGAATAATATTGAAATTGCTGCAATTTAAAAAATTTTAGCTCATAAATCCTGATTTTTGAAGTTTTTGTAAAAAGGTAAAGCAGAGAATACATCATACTTTTGGCAATCAAGCAAAAAGCAAGATTTAAAAATTCTGGAAATATTGGTTATCGGTCCATGAATGGCCGGTATATCGATATCAGCCCCTAAAAAGCCTTGTCGGTCGATTCCTAGTAAGAACTGCTTCAAGTAATTAGTCTCCATTAACACCTTCACAGCTGGTCTAAATCAAGTGGTTCCCACAATAACAGCTGGATCACGCGTGCCTTTGTGTGGGCATAACTACGGCGCTGTAAATTCTAAAGAGCTGTTCAAACGCTCAAAAGACGTGGCAAACTTAGTAGTTTGCAATTGAAAAAAGTATTTGGTTTCGGATTTTATGTGAGTGATGTCATAAGTGGAGGACTTTTAGGCCACCTTGGCCCACTTCACTTGGCCCTGGGCCCAAACCGTTAGATGGTAGCATTTCGCTTATGTTTTTATTAGAAACTAAGCTAAAATTGAGTCTTTTGATACTCTGAATGACTTGCTGGGGTTTTGGGTTCAAAATTTATGATCTAAAGCAAACAAAATAATTGATTAATCCCATAATTAGATAATTAATTAATCTGTTATTTCAGATCATAACTTTTGAATCAGAAATGCTAGAAAGTCAACCAAAGACTCAAACAACTTGGATTCTAGGCTAGTTTCCAATGAAAACTTCAGCGAAATGCTTTGGTCTAGCACAGCGTGGTCCAAATACTGGCATGCAGGCTGCATGCAGCCAGTTTTTGTGCACCCCACGAACGCTTTCTGTATGCCGTATAATACACAAAGTCATAAATACATTGTATTAGCCACACAGCCCTTGCAAGTCACACATCACTGAAGTGCAGTTCAATATGTAACTATAAGGGGGTAACAATATCTTTTTACAATTTATGACGTTACCGTAGCTAATCTCTAGGCTGGACTAACGTTGCAGTACTCTGTGACCACAAAGCATGTGCTTTTTTTTCTTTGTTGCAAGCTTAGACTCTGTAATCAATTTTCGAGTTAGATTACAAGATGTGCATTTTGGAAGTAAGTAATGAAGTAGTATTTAGTCAAGCATAGCAATTTAACAAAAAATGAGTCTCAAAAGAGAAGTGTCAGAGATAAACAGAAAGTTCAATTCTAACTGGGAGGAAAGGAATTTCTTCGCCAATAACAATGGCAAACTAGTGTCTTGTGAGGTTGCAATTAATATCCATTCCGAAAGAGTTTTTATTTAAAGAGGCATAACAGCATCAAACATGAGAAAACATACGGGAAATCCTATGGAAACAATTTTGAAATAACTGAAGGGTAACCAGGTCTGCAACCAGTGGGGCAGCCGGGGAATTGCCTCTGCCTAAGAGCCTTTGCACTGAAGATGTGCTCCATGCTCGTAATTTGCGAAAGTGGTTTCTCAATTGAGGTGATTGCAAAGCGACACACGAAATAGAATGGCTGATGAAACCTGCATGCCTGCTTGCGACCTTCGACTACGGAAACTAAAGCAGACCTTGATTTTATAACCAAAACCGAGAAACAACAAATTGTTTTGTTGGTGCTTTGTGTATCATTTTTATAGCAGAAAATATCTTTTTTGAGTCGCAAACAAACAAACACAAAACTTAAAATTACTCTAGAATCAAAAGTTGCTTTAGGCATGCAGTACAAAGTAGGTCTATTAGAACAGCAAACGAGTCTTCTCATTGCAATGGAGTGCCTCTCTTTGGGGCCCGCAAATTTTTCCTCAAATTGTAATGTGGCCCTTCATGCTCGCAGTCTTGGGCCACCTTGGTCTAGCACAACGGTGCACAAGGCCGCATGCAGCCTTCGATAATGAAATTTGCAGCCATCCACATGTAATTTAAAATATAAGATTTAGCGGCAGTGCTGGCATATACTGAAGCAAAACAAACACAAGATCAAGGGAGTCATTAATTGCTACAATGCTTTGCAAACTTTTCTTTTAATAAATTCATTAAAATGTTTGGCATTTTATTATACTTTTAGGCACAAGTAAATGACATATCCCGGATGAAACCTATTCTTTAATTAAACGTATATATAACTCAGAACTTATTGGCGGCCGAACTTCATAAAAATAAAAGCAATATGGCCAGCAATAGCAAAAGGTTGTACACCCCTGGTCTAGCAGTTGCGCCCTAGGCCAGGTAACATGAGCCAAAATAGCTAAAAACCTACCTCACTATGACGTCACTCACAGAGAAAACACAACCAAAAAATTTTTTTTTCATTGCAGACTAGAAGACTTGCCGAATCTTTTGAGGGTTTGAACAGCTCTTTAGCGCAATGGACGGAGGAGCTATGCTGTTGGTAAAGCAACTGAAAGCTGCTGGCTTTAGGCCGATTTCCAAGTGCGAATATATTGTACCCTGGCAGCGAATGTGTTGAGGTAACATAGTCAAACTCACATCTATCAGCAAATTTTAAACAGCAAATTGATTACACTCAACAGCATGCATGCTTATTCCTGAGATCTTATTCAAAATAGAATGAACTGGACTGGATATTTTGAACTGGACTGGATATGGATATTTTTTTAAAAGATGCCATTTTTTACTAACACCTTCCGGTCCAGCAGACTAAGGCTAAAATTCAGCAGTTTGGGCGTGTTTTTGTGCAGGAATACCTCGTAGGGTAGGCCACAATCTGATACTTAGATAAATTGCTGGGGTTTCTGGTTCAAAAGTTATGATCTATAATAAACCAACAAAGTAATTAATACCATAATTAGATAATGACTTCGTGTGTTTATTTTATATCATAACTTTTGAACCAAAAACGCTGGAAAGTTGATCAAGGTCTCAAAAGATACAGATTCTAGCCTAGTTTGCAATAAAAACTTCAGTGAAATACATCCATCTAGCGGTTGGGCCCAGGTCAGGTACCAGCAGGCAAAAATGGCCAAAAACCTACCTTACTTGTGACATCACTCACAAAAAAACGAAACCGAAAACCAAACATTTTTTTTCATTGCAGACGTGAAGACTTGCCAAGTCTTTTGAGGATATGAACAGCTCTCTGGTGCAATCCGCTGAGGAGCTATGAGGTTGTTAAGGCAACCAAAATATGCCTGTTTTTTCCCCGATTTCCACAGACGATATATTCGTAGACCGGCAACCAATGTGTTAAGCCTAGTATTCAACATTTTTAGCTTGTTCAAATCAAAATTTGAAGCAAGGCAATAAACTAAATATGGAAATATTGAAAATGAAATGAACTACATTTCTTGATGTGTTGTTCAATAGAAAGTCCCACATTGAGGGTTTGTAAAAATCGTTTGTAAGTAGCAGAATTAGTGCAACAGAAAATGGACTCAGTTGCCATCAGATAATATCAACAAAAAAGATTCATAACAAGGATTCATTTGACAATTTTGACACTTTGGTGTCTGGCAGGAATCAGGGATTCTTGTGCCAAAACAACCGGATCGCACATGGGTTTGCGCAAACGTAACTCGGGTGTCGAAAGTGGTAGAGAACTGTTCAAAGGCTCAAAAGACTTGGCAAGTCATCTAGTTTGCACTCAAAAAAAATTTTTTGCTTGGGGGTACGGTTTTTTTATGAGTAACGTCATAAGTGGAGGACTTTTTGACCACTTTGGCCCACTTCACCTGGCCCTGGGCCCAAACCGTTAGATGGGAGTATTTTGTTGAAGTTTTTATTGGAAAGTAGGCTACAATCCGAGTATTTTGATCCTCTGGATGACCTGCTGGGTTTTGGATTCAAAAGTTATGATCTAAACTAATAAAAATATTGGACTAATTAGCTAATTAATTAATTAGTTTATTTTAGATCATAACTTTTGAACCAGAAACGTTAGAAACTCGATTAAAGGCTCTAGAGACTCGGACTAGAGCCTAGTTTCCAATGAAAACTTCAGTGAAATACTTTGGCCTAGCGGTTGTGCCCTAGACTAGGTAACATGAGCCAAAATGACCCCAAAACTACTTCACTTATGACGTCACTCACAAAAACTCCACAACCCCCAACCAAACAATTTTTTTTCGTGTGTAGACTAGAAGACTGGTTGATCTGTTTGAACCCTTGAACAGCTCTCTAGCGCAATCAGTGGAGGAGCTATGGCGTTGGTAAGGCAACCGAAAACTGCTGGTTTTAAGTTGAAATTTAGGTACGATATATTCGTAGACCGGCTGTCAAAGTGTTAAACACCACCTGCAGAAGGACACCTGTAAATACCACAATATCACTAACATTGCCAAGACCACTAAGATTGGTAAGATTAATTTCTGATCTTAGCATTGTTGACGACCTTAGCAATCACGGCAATCTTAGTGATCTTGTGGTGTTTACAGGTGTCCCTGCAGAAACCTGAAACATTTGACAAACACCAAGCAATACCTGATGGTTTTAAATCAGAACTTATGTTTCTAGTGGTGTTACTGTTGCTGATCAATCTGGAATGCTGTGTATCTGTGAAATCTCCAGCTCCACTTCTGCACAAGAAAATTCTTTTATTAAAAAAAAAATATTGCATTACATAATTTACACGCTCTATTATTAGTTTGAAGTATGCCTTGAAAAACTATCTTCTAATTGCAAAATGTCACATGCAAAGGAAAGACTATGCCAACAAGCACTGATACTGTGGCTTGCTGTCTGATTAATTTTTACAAAAACAGTTAAGCACAACAAGCATGTCCACAAATGCAATAATGCTCAGACTGAAAATGAGTGATTAATGCAGAAACAACCACAAGCCTGGCAAAAATTTTAAGTTGTGCAAAAATGAAAATCTATGTTTATCTTTCCAATTTATCATACATTGCATTCTAGTATTGTTTGTGGTTGTAAAACACTGAAATCTTTTAATAACAAGTATATTTTTTTTCATTTGTAATTTTCATGAAATGTACTTAGTAGCTCCAGTTAGGGTCTCAACAGTGCTTATCTCCACTTACCTAGCACTAGCACCATGGGCCATGTGACTACTTTTTATGGTGAATGGTGTAGTGACAGCACGCCATTAGCTTGGCAGCACTACACACGAGCCCTTACCATGCACCCCTCTGTCATCCTGAACATGAGGTTGGACAAACTACCAGTATCATTTTGAAGTTTCTAGTACAACCTAATCTAGGACTGGGCCCAGTCTTATCAACTTGAGAAGTGCAACACTTTGAGAACCGGTCTACGATATATTCGTACTTCGATTTTGGCCGATAAAACAGCAGTTTTCGGTTGCTTTACCAACGCCATAGCTCCTGCACCGATTCGCGCTAGAGAGCTGTTCAAGGGTTCAAACGGATCGGCCAGTCTAGTAGATTGCACTCGAAAAAAATTTTTTGGTTGGGGGTTGCGGATTTTTTGTGAGTGACGTCATAAGTGAAGTAGTTTTGGGGTTATTTTGGCTCATGTTGCTTGGCCTAGGGCCCAACCGCTAGGCCAAAGTGTTTCGCTGAAGTTTTCATTGGAAAGTAGGCTCGAGTCTGAGTCTTTTGAGCCTTTGATCAACTTTCTAGCATTTCTGGATCAAAAGTTATGATCTAAAATAAACAAATTAACTAATTAGCTAATTAGTCAAATATTTTTACTTACATAACAAATTTTGAACCTGAAACCCCAGCAGGTCATTCAAAGTATCAAAAGACTCGGATTGTAGCCTAGTTTCTAGTAAAAACTTCAGCGAAATACTACTACCTAACAGTTGGCGCCCAGGGCCAGGCAAAGTGGGCCAACGTGGCCTAAAAGTCCTCCACTTATGATGTCACTCACAAAAACCCGCACTCCCCAAGCAATAATTTTTTTTCGAGTGCAGACTAGAAGACTTGCTGCGTCTTTTGAGACTTTTACCGGGTCTGTAGAGCCTACCGGACTGGAGAAACTCCCCCGCAAAGCCTCGTGGGTTTAGGCGTTTTTTTACCGAAAATCCCCGAAACCAAGCGGACGCCAAAGAGATAAGTACTACTAACGCACCACTTGCCCAGCGCTATTTGATCATGCCAAATGAAATTACACCATACATTTAGCACACAGTAAAACCTGCACAATTTAACCAAGTTGAAAGCCAGAGGTGGTTCTATAAACAATTTCTACAATTAGTTGGATTCTATTTGAGTAAGAGTTGATAATGTTTCCACAGTAGGTGCAATAGATACTCTGTAACAGGGGTGCACAACCTGTGGCCGTACAGCAGCATGCGGCCTTTGATAAAAATTGACGTGGCCGTGCACATAATTATGCAATTTAAAATCTAGAACAGCACTCTTCAACCTTTTTGTCATCGTGGAACCCCTGATATACTTTCACGTTTGTCATAGAATCCTCATTAACATTTTTTTTAAATGAACTACTTAAAAGAAAATCAAATATTTCATTATAAGACACTTCAACAAATAAACAGTTATTACAGATGTTCAAAACCAAGAAATTTAATGACTTGGCTGTTCTTGCATTTTTGGAATGTAGCTGCTGTACATTCAGAATTTGGTCATCCGGCAAAAAGAACCTGTATCTGAAATATGTGTCATCTCATTTTCTAACTTTGGCAATTGAATTACACTGGCTCCACTTTGGATTTGGGGCCTCTTTTACATTTGAGCTACATTGCTCATTACCGTCCATACCTTCACTGTTGTTATTGTTTCGCTTCACATAAGAAAATATGCTATTTTGCTTCATCTGGCTTGACTCAATAGAAAAAAGTTGGGTTTCACATTGTTTATATTTTACTCCCACAACGGTTGAACAGCAGCTCTAGTCTGTGACTCAGGTTGAGTCTACTCTCTATTCCAGGGGTCGGCAACCTACGGCACATGTGCCACAGCCAAGCAATTTGCAATGGCACAGAAGCTCTGCGTTTTACATATCAATTCTGTTGTGATTCACAATAAGTAATGTTGACCTTGACTTGTGCAAAAATACGGATGTAGTTGTCACACTGAATGATTCAGAATCTTAAATCGGCACATATTTACCAAAAGGTTGCCAACCCCTGCTTTATTCAGTCTACTCTACAGCAGTGTTGCCACTCTGTTATGACGAAAAACCCCAGAATTTACCTTAAAACAAACCCAGAAAATAAAAACAAACCCAGACATACAAAAAAAAGTTAAAACCAAACTTGAAATGTATGCTACCGGTACTTGCACATAAGAAAGTAAGGCAATATGCATTAATTGCATCAAATTTTTAACAAGTTCAACTCAATTCTTAAACATATTAACAATTTGCACGCAGCAATAAATCAAGCATATGCAGCAACATAAAAAGTTAGTTACATCTTTTCTAAAAAAAACGTGTAATGTTTTTTTAACCTTTACTTAAATACACAAGTTAAAACATAGTAGCTCTTGTCTATATACCAGTGATAAGTTAGAGTGCTGACCTATGCCTATAGTGCTGCATCAGTGAAACATTAGGTTTCAAACAATTTGGATATGCCTAACCCACGTTGACATTACTGTACTGGCTACCGACACTGCAAATTACGCCTGTGAAACCACTGTATTCCTGAATGAAAAACTACGTAATACGACATACATTTTTAAAATTTGACCAGAATAAAAAAAACAAATTTTCAATAAAAACCCCAGATGAAACAAAAAAAAACAGATCTAGGGAAAAAAACAGCAGTGGCAACACTGCTCTACAGCAGACTGTACATTGGCAACATTATATAGCTATGATGCAATAATAGCGTTCTTCGTAACTGAACAACAATGAACAGCAAGTGACGCAACAGCTAACAATATTTCGTGTTTTGCTATCTGCACCCAACCTCCTGTATATAACTAACTGGCCTACTTGGAGTCTGAATCCGGCACGGTGATCTAAAATCTTCATAATGCATGCATGAACATACTGAAGCAAGAAATAATTTCTCCTATAGGACAAGGAACCCTCACAGAACCCTTAAAACTCATGGAACCCCACTAAATGTTTTGCGGAACCCTAGGGTTCCGTGGAACCCCTGTTGAAGAGCACTGATCTAGAAGTTATGGTGGCGGTACATTATTAAAAACTCTTTTGTCTGCTGTATGAGTATATAGTACTTAGTAAAAAGAAGGCCAAACAAACATGTAGAAGCAGGGTAGGCTCAGTGTATGAAAGCAGAACAGAAGCAATGCAAAATGTATAATATCTTGATTTCACTGGCAGTCGTAATTCATAAAAGTAAACATAATGCGGCTGGCAATAGCAAATAGGTTGTGCAGCCCTGCTCTGTAAGATCTTATTGTCTGATTCTTTGCTGCGAAAAGATTCATTTCCACAGACAGTGATTAGTTAAACACATCTTGTTGTTTGCTATGTGTTTATATAACTTTGCATATTAAAAAGTCAATCATGAATTCCAAAACTATAAAGTACATGCTATACAAGAGTTAAACATGTAGGAACATGAAATACACAGATTTGCATACAGTTTTACAGCCTTATTTATGGAAAATTTACTATAGAATTGCCTTAGCATGATATGTGCTATGTATATTGAAGAAAAAATTGTTTGATTTTATAGACGAATAATACATTATTGTGTTTGAAGGCTTCAAGCAATTCTGGAATGCTGAACTGATTTGCTAAAAAACTAAACATACTGATCATCAGTTGGATTTGAATTTTGTTGAGATATCAGGCGTTTTTGTGATGATTGATGTTTCATTGAAGATCTCAATAAATCCTTCCAGTATTTCCAGCATTGCCCAATGCTACACAACTTGGAACACACACTGCTTGTTACATAAAACTGTGATGCAGTTCTAGTTCAACTGGTAAAAGGCTACTCCAGGGATCTAGTAAAAAGAAACCACACCAAAAAAGGTTTTAGAGCAGCATTTCTAAACATTTGTGGGTCACAGACTCTCAGTACATCCTAAACATCGTAGAAACAGTTGAAATGTCTGCAAAGCCTTTTAACAACTTCCTTGCCAGGTTGGTGGAGTGGCACACCAAACGTTCCCTGCTGATATATATCAGCAGTTTTTCTCAAAATTTAGGTAAGCGCAAAGGTCAGCCTTTGAAAAGTTGCCAAAGTGGAAAAAGTGCAGTGCCATCATCTAGGAAGCGTGTGGGCACAAGAGTCGGTCAAGCGCAGGGTTTCTCAATCAGGGACCTCAGCCCCCTTTGGTAGTCATAGAGCAGTTCTCCTGGGGCCACGAGCAGAGACCTTTACTAAATAGCTCTGCTGTGATATTGCAAAATGCCAAACAATGCTAAATATTTTTATTGATGAGCAGGGGTTACAAGTGTTGAGAGTCTTTGGCAGGAGGTCACAAACCATGAAAGGTTGAGAACCACTGTTCTAGCGGTTATCTTATTTCAAATGTGGGCTTTCGATTTGTGAATACCCTTCCTTTATGCAATCTTCAGTGCTTCAAAGAATTATTGAAGTTTCGCATGATAACATTTCCAATTATGCTGTATTTATTGCAATTCATGATGCATACAAATTCAAACCTTACTACAGTCTCAATGGAACTGAATTTTCATGTTCTTTCTTGCAAATTTGTGCCTAACAACCACTTCATTTTTGTGCCTAACAACCAATTTGTAGCCTAACAACCACTTCAATGTTAACAAATGTTATGCGTAATAACTAGAGCTTGACCGATGTATCGCCTGATATTACAATGTTGCCAGTGTATCTTATCAGAAAACTTGTGCCGATATATATTGTCAATATTTGCTCATAAAAGTGTTATACTGTTGCTCTGCATGAAGTGCTCAG
>JGI24022J15233_10004956_pt1 | contig 13931 bp, 8 predicted proteins | sample Ectturendosymbi2_FD_15233 | JGI IMG/M metagenome (IMG submission 15233) | reverse complement strand
TGCAAAACAAAATAAGTTATTTTTTTTGATGTAACATCGAGAATTTGTGGGTTCAACACAGAAAAATCAATGATACATGAATTGGTCAGAATCCATCTTTCATAAATACTCTAGCACCAAGGTTTTTTTTTTGATAGCCAGGTTAATGGGAGCCTTAGCCTTCTGATGCTACTAATCATGCACGAGCTCCTTTGGGAACTTAATGTTTTCCCTTATGAAAAAAATCATGATCTTGAAAGTCTTCAACTTGAACTCAANCGTCAAATTCGAGTGCCGTCGAAATGAAGGTGTAAACTGCTCGGCCCATCTCAAGAGCGTTCTGTCAGNGTTTCGGTAACTTTTTGANCGTACGATAGCGTATCTCTGCTTTGTGATTCAAGCTTTTCTCTGTGTCCCTTGTGGTGTAAGAAAAGAACATTTCGTGCATNCATGAAGATGGCGCGTTTTGCTAATCAGAGTTTCGCGATTCGAGAATGTAGTGTTTCTTAACGTTGACACCCACATTTCAACCTTTGCTTATAAAATATTAATAAAAGTAATTTAGATTTCAGGGCTGACTGAGAACTCGACCCACATGGTCTAAATTCCACAAGACAACCCTTTGTGATTCAAACATCTTAGAAGTTAATCAATAATTTGCTAAACCTGGAGTTTCTGATGCTTTTATATTTTCATCAATGACCAACATGAAATTAATTTCTGCTCTTTGGTGGATGTTGTTTGAATTCGTGTTACTTCGTGATTTGAGTCACAAAAATGCATGAATAAGCCATTACTACAAACACTCTGTTAAATTCAAATCTCAACGGTATTTCACAGATTTCTTTGCACACGCTGTTGCAAGTACGATTTGTAACTGCAGTCATTAGCTGCGGTACCTAGCCAGAGAGATCCAAGCTTTATTGCAGATTATAGAATTTGCACAAACAGCATAACGGTTGCACACCTTTGCCTTTTCATGATTAGGAAAAGGTGACGCATAGGCACAGATCATTTTCATCCGAACAGATCTGTTTAGTTTGATCAGCATGAGTCGTTCTGGATCATCGCTGTTGTGCGTCAGTTTGCAGGTAATTGAAAAATCTGCGCTGTAAATGGCAGGCTGCTCATGTTTTCGTCCTGACTGGTAAAATATAGTTTTTTTGATAAAAACGTGACCAGGAAGTTTTCGTTTCCTTCAGGGCAGCCACGTCAAGGTGAACTTTGTTTCCATTCCCTGTGTAGCAGAGCCACGTCATGCAGAGAGACTAACGCTTCGAACGAAGAAGTTACCGTTTTTAAGGGATATACAGTAGTTAACATCCGAAATGTGTGAAAAGGAGCATTGCTTCCAAATAAGTGTGTTTCTGTGGCTGTTGCCGTAACACGGAGCATTTTTCTGTGTGGTGTACAAAGAGTAAAGCGTTTTATGAACGTTCGTTTCCATTGCAACGTCAGCGACTTGAAAAGGTGGAGCAAAACGTCGACGTTGTCCCCTGGAAAAATTACTGCCGACGCCTGTGGTCACGTTTCTCATAAAATAATTAGTAAGAACTGATAGTTCAACAAACTGCCAGCATTGCAAAGAGCTTGTAGAGTACTTGTACTTAATCAAAACTTTAATATGACATCAACCAAGCAGCTAAATGCTTTTCATTATAGCTTTCGTGTGAAGTAAGTATGGGGCGCCGTTTGTGAAGAAACGAAATTCGTGTTATGTCGGACATTTTGCCCGCCAACTGCTAAAGCGGTCACATTTAGTTCACAGAGCACTTTATCAAATAGATATAGCATGCCAAGCGTTACATCGTACAGATTTAAGCCAGAAAGTACTATAATAATCGGACAGAAGTAGGCTCAAAAGTCTTCGTATTTAGCACTTAGCAGTCATACTAAATAGCGCTGAAATGTGAAGGCCCAGACGTTGCTTGCCGGGCACGCGTAAGTGTTATGTCTAGTTAACTGCTTCGTCTGCAGTTTGTGAATCATATCTTTCCGAAATGACGCTCAGTGAAGGATTTTTGCCAGATTGAGCAGTTAGTCTGTTGAATTTGTCTGATGTAAAACGAAATTTATTGTTTTACGCACGATGCCCCACAATTATTGCTAAAAGCACACTGCACAGCACACAAAGGCAAGCCAGGACGTTAATTTATTAAGTTACGCGATAAAAATGAAAGTTGATCGTCACGGATAGGTTAGCCGCTCATCGTCGGCCCTCCATGCTGCGCCGCTCAATCTGCAACAACACGATCACAAAACCAACTTGGCTTATCCTTAGTTTATACGAAATACATTCAAAGGTACCGGTGGTGTAGGAGGCGGGGGTGCAAGCGCGCCCCCAAAAGTTTTGATTTGGTGAAAATCCGGGCAAAATCTGTGAAAACCTTCGCAAAATCCCTGAAAATCTGGGCAAACTCTTTAAAAATACGAGCAAAAATGGCCCCCAACGTCTTTTGATTTAAAAAAATGGCGCCCAACGTGCTTTAATTTGAGATGGCGCCCAATACGGTCTTTATGAGAAAATATTCGCACTAAAAGTGCCCAAAATTTTTTCTGGCAAGTTAGGGGAAATTCGGGCAAAAATCCGTCGCACCCCCAAAAATTGCCTGCTCCTACACATATGCAAGGTACAAGTTGGGAACACTGTTCTTGAATTTGCGATCACAAGGACCGTTCACAATTTCCCTTCATTAGATACGCCGATCATTTTAATTGGCATCCACCTAGAAGTGATTCAGATAAGACAACGTCAGACGCAGTAGCGTAACCACTACAATGTTTTGGCTGTAAGCGAGCAATAGTATTTTGTTTGGGACACCCCCTCTCAGAGCACAAAACGACAAGATATGCTAACAATCTGGGGGACATGGGCCCTCTCGGCTCCCCCTAGCAACGCCTATGGTCAGAAGCTCAAGTTATTTTGCAGGTCAGTTGCCTAAACGAGAGAAACCCATTCTTATCGGAAAATAACCTTGTTTCACACCTTTTTCTACCAGCGTTTGTGTGNCTCAATTTTCACGACACACCGAATTGCTGATTTTTCTAATTTTGTGTTGNTTTACTCATCGAATGTGTCGATATGNTTTTGTTCGACGCACAGAAGTTATTTTTGGATCAAGTGAATTTCGTTTCTACGTTTATCATGGGGCAGGGTCGATATTTTCAGGGGGGGGACAATTGAACGATTGCCCCTCCTCTGGTTGCGGGCCTGTCGTGGGGTGCAGAGTATTTGCTTTACAATGGCAATTAGGAACATGCATAACTTGTGGATAAAACGTAGTGAGCAAATAACCCTAACAAGCTAATTTTATATTTGTTCAAGTTTATCACAAAGCTGCAAGCAAACCAACAAGGGTGTAACACTAACGTACAAACCCAGTGCGCCAGTGTGCACACCCACCTGAGTTATCTTTTACTTTTTTTTCTCTGTTAGCTGTTTACCTCAAAGTTTGATGTTAGAATGTCTTCATTTCTCTTCCACTACTGGATCCCTGTATTATGATGGGTGAATGACATTACAGTAGGGTGCTGTTAAAGTGTTTTTCCCCTACCGTTGTTGGTTGTGTGCAAACACCTATTCTGTAACGCGCTATGCCTAACCATTTTTTGTGCTCTTGTGTTGTTCAACTGTGCCCGTGACGTGGACCACGAGTCTGCAATAAATGAATTATCACTATTATTAACACAAGACGCAAATGTAAAAAAAAGAAACGGAACATTGACAGTGTAATATTACTGAAAAGCATGTGGTGCAATTTCTATTATCTATATTTTTTTTTGCAGCGTGCTCTTCAATTCAGGTCAATCTTGTCTTTTTCGTTTTTATCAAGCAGCTCATTAAGGCGAAGCTGACAGAAACAATGTCAGTCACTAAACAACACACACCTTTCACAAAATTTCCTTGAGGTTTGCCTGCCTCCCATTTTCGAAATATGACACTGCGAGCTTGCCTCCTCTGAGCAGCCTCTTGTAGCTCTGGCTTCAATGCATTACGGACGGCTTGAGCACAAATTTGGGAATAACGAATGTACCTGAAAAAACCCCAGATAACTTAGCAAAACTGTTTCCCGATTTTCATGGGTGGCACAACACATGAACTTACGTGAGTCCAGCTTGCCGCCAGGGAGCAACCATTGTGACAAACTTGGCAATTTTACACACAACTACCTGCAAACACAAATTGAACACGCATGGTGATAAAAGCAAGGGCATCATAAATGGCAGAAAGCCTAGTATTTCTTTCACGTGTAACACTTGAACATTCTAACGGAAAAGTTTGAGGGTCTTAAATGTAAAACTTATATCAGTGTCATATCATGGAAATTTATACTCAGGGCTCTTTGAGTATTGACAAACCAAGGGGCAGGAAGATAAAAAAGTAACTAGGCATCATTCAATACAGACTGAGCTCAGAAGCACAAATAGTATGCATGATCATATTAGTCAAACAGCTGGGCAAACTAATGGAACAAACAATTACAAGTCAGCCTCAAATGCATTTGTTGCTTACAAACAGGTTAGTTAAAATCAACAGGCAGAGGTATTTCAAAACTCCACATTTTACATGGGAATGTGAGCAATAATTTATACCACTGCAAAATTAAAACGGTAATGCAAAATATGCTTAAAAAGATATATCCCTTAGGGGACAGGAGTTGTAACTCACAAACTGGAGCTACATTTAAATCTTAGACAGTACTGAAAAGAGTACTGCCAAAAACTACATGNTGGAAAAATTGATACTTCACANGAAATATGATTAATACATTGNAATCATTTGAAACAACACTGATCTCGGCAAAAAACAACTTGGGCTTCACTCCTCTTTCTTGANTCTACAGGGCCAAATNTCTACACATTATAATTTTTTTGTTCTTCATTTTGAGGCTCCATTACTGCCACTCCACAAAGAGCAACCATCTGAAAATCGCAGAATAGGTTCATACACGTACCATACGCCCTCCTGCCAAGTGGAAGTATCAAGAGGAAAATAGTAATTAAAATTCTTCCTCAACCTACTAGCTGAAACCAACAAAAAAGAATACAAAAAAACTCACTTATCTCAAAAATTACAAATGCAAAAGTCTATACACATACATTTGTTTTTTTTAGAAAGTAGATTAACAACACCATTTAAAAACGTCTTGGTTGAATTTTACCACAAACGGTTTGTGAGTTATGCTCAAAAAAGGTGATGAGTGAGTCACTATAGTGGCTCAGCTGAATTCAACAGAATGAAAGATCTCCTCCCAAGTTCATTTCTTTGGTTAGTTTGGGCTGCTAGTGTTACAAACCAAAAAGTAGTTTGAAAATGCATGCAGATAAGCCATAAGCATGCTACCAAATGATAAAAACTACCAGAAACTTCCTGAAAGAAACAAGAAAAGACAGGAAGGTGCATTTTTCTCAAAAACTTGACACGCAAAGGAATACATATTTTTTTTGATAGAAAGTACATCACTATTCACCTCTCCATCACAAATGTTTTGTGTGTTAAAAGATCAGTCAAGCGTTGTATTTCATAAATAGTCTTTTTGGAATTGAGCAGTTGACGGTGTTGTTTGCTGCGCAAGATGTCCTATATTGATTTTGAGTAATTCACTTTTATATTACGTTGTAGAATCATCGGAGCAATTGCAACTCAGCTGTTCTTCTCTGCAGTTATTTCCCAAGTATATTTATAACACCATCATCTTGATAGACAGCGCTCCATAGACACAGTTGTGAAGCTAATTGTCAGCATCAATTTTATAAGTGTATGTATATCTGGATAAACACCTTGCATTACTGTATGGCTGACGTTGCTAAATATTCGACAAGCTAAGTATCTTTTCAGCAACATGTTTGTAGGAACAAACAACAATTGTGATGTAATACATAAATGCTCTATTTCATTTGAATAAGAGCTGATGATGCCCACTTCGAAGGTGAAATTTATACTCTGTGAGATCTTTAGTGTCTAATTCTTTGCTGGAAAAGGATTTCTTTCAATAGACAGTGACCAAAAACAATGATAACTTGGAAATCTTTCCTTTTACAATGAAATCAATACCACTATCTATTCTAAATAGTTAGCTGCTAGATTACTAGCCCTGCTAGCCAAGTTTGATTGGGTTTTAGGTAGAGCTCAATCGACAAGGCTTTTTTGGGCTGCAACCGACGTTTTTGTTTTTCGTTGCCAGTAACAGATGTTGATATTTTGGAACACTCAAACCACAGTTGAAAGACAATGCTTCAGTGCGATGAAGAAGCACATAACATGGAATTCTGCGCAAACCTGGGTCACTAAGATAATCAATCACAGAGTTGCCAACCTGTCGTCACCAAAATTGCCAGACCTTGTCGCAAAAAAATCCAGATACTAGTTTTAAGGCATATACACTTGAAACATGCATAACCAAACACAAAATAGACATTAAAACTCATCAGAAACATTGATACAATACAATTACACTCTTGAGAAGCATTTTCTTTTCCCTTAATTACACTGTCGTACCTTTGTTCTTATCAATAACGTTGATCATTTTTAGGGCAACAGTAATTTCTTTGCAACACTCTGTGCATCCTGCATGATTATAGATGCTTTTCAGAAGATGTTTGTAATGAAGATGCAGCTCAGACCATGTTTTTCCACAGCCAAGCTTTTTTGACTGAAAAAAAGCCAGGTTGTGTCTGGCTTTTTTGATTTCCAAAAAAAGCCAAATGTGTTCAAAAAAAGACCGATTAACACTTTGGCATCTAGCCAGTATCAGAGATTTTCACAAAAAAACAACTGGATGGCACATGGCTTTGCACGTGTGTAACTCGGGCGCCAAAAGTGGTAGAGAGCTGTTCAAAGTCTCAAAAGATGCGGCAAAACTTCTAGTCTGCACTCNAAAAAAAATTTTAGTTGGGGGTTACGGATTTTTTGTGAGTGACGTCATNAGTGGTGGACTTTTAGGCTACCTTGGCCAACTTCAGCTGGCCCTGGGCTCAAACCATTAGATGGTAGTATTTCGCTAAAGTTTTTATTGGAAACTAGGCTACAATCCGAGCCTTTTGATACTTTGGATGACCTGCTGGGGTTTCGGGTTCAAAAGTTATGATCTAAAGTATTAAAAATATTTTTTGATCCAGAAACGCTAGAAAGTCGATCAAAGACTCAAAAGACTTGGCTCGTGCCTAGTTTCCAATAAAAACTTCAGCGAAATACTTTGGCCTAGCGGTTGGACACTAGGCCAGGTAACATGAGCCAAAATAGCCCAAAAACTACTTCACTTATGATGTCACTCAAAAAATCCGCAACCCCCAACCAAAAAAATTTTTTTCGAGTGCNGACTAGAAGACTGGCTGATCTATTTGAGCCATTCAACAGCTNTCTAGNACAATCAGTGGAGGAGCTATGGCANTGGTAAGGCAACCGAAAACTGCTGGTTTTAGGCCGAAATCTAGGTACGATGTATTCGTACCCCAGCTCTCAAAGTGTTNAAGCCAGATTTTCAAAATCTGGCTTCAAAAAAGCCAAATTGGCAACTCTGGTCAATCACCATGGCACATAAGCTACCCTGATTTGTTCGCTTGCAGGCAGCCATATGTTTACCGCACAAAAACCTAAGAGCGAATGTTACGTCACAGACCAGTTTATTGGGATGATTGCGGAGTGGTCTGAATATTGCTACTACTTGCTACAGTCTGAGGGCTGCGCGTCATAAGGAAGAGTTCAGAGAATTTGCATTAATTAATCAGAGACAAAGTAGCAACGTGGGTTTCTGAACACAATGCAGAAAACTAGCGTAACGGCTTTTATGAGCAAATATTGCCAATGTATATCGGCGAAGTTTTGCCTGTATGATACTTTGGCAACATCACAAAATTCATCAGTTGATTTCTAGTCTCAAGAGAAAATGTGGTTTTATGCTAAAAAGTTATTTAACAGGCTGTTTTCCCTGGCAGACCCCTTTTTTTCAGGCTAGATGCACCACTGGTTTTGACACATTTGTTTTTTGAAGGTAAGAATTAGCCCCTTGCGTGTTGCACAAACCTTCATAAACCAAAACTTGCAAAAATATTTCGTCATTTTACATGCCATCAGGAAATATAGGTAAACTTTCTGGCATCAGTGGTGACTTGCTAATATAAATAGTTCCGTGAATAAAATGTCATAGGAGATACAAACACAACGGATATTGAATGTTTTGTATTATCAGGTGATATTAGGCTACATGTTTAAATATCAGTGCAAATTAAAGATGTTTTGACTGATGTGTCACCAAAATTTCCACCTAGGCACAAGTAGATGGCTTACATGTAAAACTAATTAAACCTGTGTGAAATTTTACATGTCAGTAACCTTGCACATATGATAACGCATGCTGTAAAGGTTAGTGTACGATTGCTACGGATGGATTTCACAGTGTGCAGCATGATTCATTTTTCACATAGCATGGCCAACTTCATGAGGGGCATGCACAGCAACAGCCACAATCATGAAATCTGCACATCAGTACACATTCTTTCCAACTCCATACAACACTTTGTTCACTAGCCTGCACAGCAGATGTTGACCAAAGAATCGCACCCCAAAGACTTCTATGCATGTAAACGAACTGTACAATGACGTCAGAACCAATTGTCTCATTTTTGCAGACCGTCACTTGACAGGCAAACATAGTATAAGGGTTAGTGATTTCAGTCTACATGTCAATTTTACAGAATACTTGACATAGACACTGTGACCTCACCGTAGCTACGACTTATAGAACTTAAATTGCTTTTAACTTAAGTGATTTAAATCAATCAACCCTGGTTTGGACTCTTTCATTGCAAGCTGTCAAAATTCAATCTAATTGAAGTTTAACCCACATTTCTTGGCTGTCTATGAAGATGCATTAAGTGAACCTCCATCTATTTGTTCATCATTTCAGCTTTTATGATTATGCGAATTGTACGACAACAGTGTTTATTTGAATGAATTCCATTGTCTACAACACTTTGCAAAACATGAGCATTTGGCTTAATGTTCAGCGAACTTTATTGGCAACTAAATCACATCAGTTTTTCAAGAAAATATAACTTCAAAAACAACCATTATGTAGTAATTACTTGGCTGGACAAAGAAAGTTATCAGTCACTAGTGTTTCCAATTCAGGGCAAAATTTTAAAACCCGGGCTTCAGGTAGCTGAGAAAAGAAATCCACGAAAACCCGTTTTTTTTGGTTTTGAAATGAATGCGATTTTGAGCGATAAAACTCAATATCATTGTGAAATTAATACTGTTTGTCCCTGCGCAATTCATTAGTGAATTATTAATTAAGTTAAGTACAGTTTTTCAATTATGTTTATAATACTGACGCATGACAATCAAAACACACTTTAATCATTCAGGCTATTTGAGTTTTGTGACAAATAGTCCCGTGGCTAACAATCAATGCCCTTTCTGGTTAAATTGATTTGAGATGATTTGGGCTTGATTGTAAGTAAGGCATGGTACAGTTTTTCAGGTTATTTGAACTCTTTTTGTAGCCTCAAAAAGACTCACATTCTTTTTCACAATTTGTGATCGGATCTTTTCCTGTGCCGGAATAGTTTTGTGGTCTTCATCCTCATGGATTACATACTTGGATTCTGTGCTTTAATTTCAAATGGTTGTTCATACTTTCAGTGTTTGGACCACCTCCTTTGGTATAACGGAGCACAAATTGCACTTTCTTTGGTATTGGTTGAGCCTTGTTGTATAAGCAATGACTCTAAGCTTCTGATTTTCTTTGATTAGAAATGTCTTTAAACTGAATGTGTATGATTAAAAATCTATCTAAAGTCGCTTCTGAAGGAAAGCCAAATATTTTGTAGAAAGGCATTGCAAACTGAAAAGGGACGTATCAATTTTGCAAAGAATCACAGCTTGTATATGAACTAACACATAACAGCTTATAAATGAACCAACTAGTAACTACCGAACTATGGCATACCTTTGAAAAACTACCTCACGTGGTAGTTATTTAAATAGGTTAGCGAAAAGACTAAAGTTTGCGTAGACACCTATTATGTGCAAAATGCCGTCATGATCCATGTGAATAGGTCAATTGAACGTAAATATAAACGGACTACCAACGAACGTATGATGGTCACCAAGCAAAACCCTCGTGCCTCATGATAATAGTTGAAAGTTCAAAATTGCTAATTTGGCCGTTACACGCGCCAATCTGCAACTTCAGTATTATCAGAATTACCAATATTTGAATGCAATAGCAATTCCAGGATTTTTAAAATACCTGGGTTTGGTGGTTAAACAAACCTGGGTTTCGGGTAGTAGAAAATAGCCAAAAAAAAACGGGTTTCGGGTTTGGGAAAACCCAGGTTGGAAACACTAGTTATCACAGTGAAATGTAAAAATGGCTATCAATACGAGCTTGAAATTCATGTGACATGTTTGTCAAAATTATCAGTTGAATCAAAGACATAACATAGGTTTTATGCTTGTACTTTTTAACACTTTAGGCACCAGATGTTCTGCATAGGGTACTGAACTACATTTGATGAGANATGAGTTTTTGACAGTGCTGCCACCAAGGGTATGACCTATCAGCAATGCAGCCATTACAAACCCNGAGTTTAAATCAATAACCAGATCTTTTGAACATANCACCACTTATCCAGTTNTAAAATCAATTGTTTAGGAATAATGTAAATTCTAGTTTNGTACTTGCCGCAGCTTATGTTTTCATTTATTCATTTTAGTGTTAAGCTTGTTTGCTTTCTTTACTCTTGCTTTGACTGACCTTTTACCCATAAGCATTCTTTGCAGATTTTACAACTGAGGAAGGGGAACACAATGTGAAATAGATTTTCTATTCTAAAAATTTTGCAAATAGATTTAACTTAGTCACCTTGGTGGAGACTAGTTACTTGGGTACTAGACTGTACAGTTTTTCATGCTTTCACAAATTACTTAATACACACTGTAATTAAAGTGTAAAATGCACTTTAGTTATGTAATCTGCTTTTCCCCTTCACTGTCTACACACATGCATCTATGAAATCTATTAAAATAAGCTCTGTGCTTATTACAGACCCATTACATATAGATGTAACCCAGTATTGACATTGTTAACCAAACATGAATATCAATACCAATTAAAATTTAAGATGTTTTTGACAAGTAGGCCGAGTGTTTTTTAAAGGGTTTTGAGGGACTGAAATGCTCCTACATTTTTCAATGTGTATCAAAACACAGCAGAACCTCACCGCATTACCATCACCAAATTACATTAAGTAAAACTTCACTTTATGAATATCTTGGTATTCAGATGAAATACCTATGGTCTTTAAAAATGTCTTATAAGAGTCACAAAGGTAAACCTTAAAAAGACATGAGTAGGCCTACTTGAACATTACAATCAAGAATTTGATATTGTGGCAGCAAAAACATATAATTATCTTTGTACTACTTTCTCAGTTCTTCATAAACTTCAGGAATTGCCTTGGCTTCCTAGTCAAATGGAAAATCACTGCATGCAAGAAATTTTTTTAGGAACTGCAAATTAAAATCACTCTATAAGATGTTGTTTAAAAACTTATGTGTGCAGGAAGGCTTAAACTAAGGATGTCAACAATACTAAATTGAATTAGTTTGTTAAAAAGGATGCTTTAATTAAGTCATAGCTTAGTTTACTGTAGCTACTACATCATGACAGTTTACATTACATGAAAAACAAAATATCCTTTGTAAACGAGAAGTATTTAGATCTAGAAAAAAAGGTAAAGTTTCACAGAATGTCACGACGTATGTGATCTAGCCACTTGTTTCACAAATATAACTAGTATCATATCATTGACACTGTACATCATGACAGTTTTGTTTTGTTGACTTAGCTGTTCAAAGTGCTTTAAGTAAATCTAGTTCAACTTGACTGCATAATGAATCTTGTTATGCTTATGATCTTTAGACTTTTAAGCATTGTAGTAGTTCCCCTACAATAGCCCTTATTTACAAATTGCAATACATGAAATTTTGCTTCATTTTTGTTAGCCTGACATATTTATGAGTTGCCAAGCCATACTACTGTATAATCTACAGTTATGAACAATAAATTAATTAAAGATTCAATATTAGATCAGCTGTAAATTTCCAGAATGACTTCACAACAGAAGCAGTGTCTAATATTTTGCCGCCAGTGTCAAAAGGTCTGCTGAGCTGTGGCTGTTTTGACAACTTTATCTGGCTTTGTTTACTTAGCACTTGAGTTTATTTATGCCACTGGCAGTGTGGTGAACCTGAATAAGTTGGAAAAGTCTATTCCTGTTGTGCAAATGGTCATTAGTTTGGCTCTCACCATTGTGGCTTTGTCTTTGCTAGTTAGTAAAAGGAGAGACTCTCTAAAAAGTTTCAAAAACCAGACATGGCTTTCCAGCTTCAGTTAGGTTTAGGGTTTAGGTTAAGAGTTTTAGGTCACACCAATCCAAGCGCATCATCCTTGTCATGCGACCAATTAAACCAATTTGGGTTCGGCCAATGGAAAAATTAGCTCCAACAGTGCTTTTGCCACTGACAGCAAAATAGACACTCCCTCCCTTTTATATTATGTTGTGATTAGGAAAAAGCCAATGGCGTTTTTCGCAGTAGGAAGGAAGGCTACTGCAGTTCTTCACTTATGGTTTTAAAAGTTTCTGCCACAAAATTTCCGACAATACAGGTGCCCTTTGTATTTACAACCCCAACATCACAAAGAAATAGCCAAGTGGATAACAAGTATTGCAAGACTACACTAGGTTGCACCAATTCACATAAAAACGCCTCCTTAAACTCCACAGTCCACGCACTTTTACTTGGTAGTACGTTTACGTACCGCACAAATGTGCACAACACATTGTTTCCATACACGAAAGTAGCGATTTTTTTGAAAAGCTATATATAAAACAGTTCTTGTCCAACTTGCAGCGAACAAACATTGCTAAGAGGAATTTGAGGGCAAAACAAGCGAAGCAGTTTCACCAGGCTTAACAGTGCATGGATTCAGTGACCTCAAGCAATGCCCACACGGACTTTTCTTGAGCAGAATTGGTTGCAGTTGCCACTTGCGGCGCCAGGTGACCACCAGGCAGAGATCAAAAGGTTAAAGCTGCCATAGGTTCAGTAGTGGCCGGAGTCACTTTTTCAGACACCGACTCCGCTCCCATTCCAAAATTTTTGAATCCGGGTCCGGCTATTTTTCATAAATGAGAATCCGACTCCTGTTCAGACTTCGGCTACAATCATCGATCCAACCGTGATTTACCCATGTTTTTACCGAAGAAATGACCGCACAGACTCCTCCTACTGCCTAAATGGAAAACTGACTCCGGATCCGGGTCCGGTTTTTCATAATTTTTTGACTACGGATCCGGGTCCGAAAGAAAAACGCAAAATCCTGCCGGAGTCGACCCCGGCAGTCGGTATCCGGTCCCACCTCTGCAGAAGTTATCTTTTGTGTTCACTTCGATAGATGTTGACGTAGTTGCCCATTTTCATACCGAATCTGCTTCGGCTCCTAACGATTTTGTTACTTCACTACAACCAATTACGAAAATATTGAAGTACAAGTCCGTGCAGACTCCACAAAGTTCTAAATTCTGCAATAACATACATATGCATCTTGTTTGACAGTCTTGCTTAATGTAGGTCCAACATGCACAACTGTTTTCAGTTGAAAAAGAATTCCTTCTGTTGACGTGTCTCTCCCTCTGTAACACACAAGCACGAGCTGTGAATCTGATTCACACTGTTCTATGCGACGATGAAGGAGTTACTCAGGCTCGCTGCTGTTAAAGACACGACACAGGCAGGAGAGTTGAGAGGTGAAACTGTACACTTTATTGCCTTGAGTTCTGCACTGGTTTTTATGACGCAAAACGGCAACATCTATCGACCATTAACACAGACAGCGACTTGTCTTTTACGACTATATAGCAGCAAACATATCGCAGTAAACAGT
>JGI24022J15233_10004953_pt1 | contig 13935 bp, 8 predicted proteins | sample Ectturendosymbi2_FD_15233 | JGI IMG/M metagenome (IMG submission 15233) | reverse complement strand
AAATACAGTATTGGATGTATGTAGCAACCGGGAGCCCAAACGTAAAATGGGGGGTACCGATTTTAAATGGGGGGGACGGGCATCACTGGCCCCCCCACTGGCGACTGCCCTGGTCCAGAGTTGCTGCAGTAAATATTTTCCCCCTCATATTTCTAAAAAGTCTGGGAAACTTGTCTAAACGAAAGATAAAAATAAGAATAATGCTTAAAGTAGCTGAAAAGATGAGCGAAAAGTTCTTGCTGACTGAACAAAACCTGTAAAAAAGAACATTTTGACACACTGTTCTAAAAAATAAATTTTACAAAATCAACAAAACTATTTGCAAACAAGCATTGCGTCTTTTGCAACATTGTGTCTGTTGCTCTATCACAGTTTGGAATGATTTGAAACACACAGAGCAAACATTTCATGATTTCCAAAATAAAATGGCATTCTACTGCTGTTCAATTTAAAAGGATCAGGTGAAAAGCATTTGCTTGTTTCAGACTTAATAAACGCGCCCAATTCTCTGAAAAGCATTTTTCAAAGTCCTAACAATGGCAGCAAAAGCTTTGCTATTTCAAGCTTCAACGCACCTGATACTTTAAATGACTTGACACTGGCGGTGTCGTCTGCGATTCGTTTTTTGGACCCTCTCTTCGGAGACATCAGAAATGAGAAATGCTTTGAGTTCCTCGGCGAAGCGCTCTTTGAAAGATTTTGCATTGAATCAGATTTCCCTTGGACTCGAGATCCTTTCTGGAAGATACCAACAGTTATTTCATCATCTTCATTAAATGATTTCAATGCAGTGCTTCTAAACAATGAAAGTGTTTTCGGAGAAGAGTAGATCATACTTTCAAACACATGTGAAGCACTGTTGGAGGGGTAAGGATAAGTCTATCGCAAAATCATTGCTCAGCTTTAAACTTTTTTGTAATTTAAGTATAAAAGCAAGCTGGTAATATAAAATCAAATATTTATTTGAAAAATTTTAGACACACAAGGTGGCACCAGGTACTACATATTTTTGTCCCAATTCCATTTCATCAAATCATTTCGTTTAAAATGCAGGAAAAGAAATATAAAATTTTCGTTATTTTTAATTCAAGGTCTCTATAACTCTTGACAATTATGTTGCCTCCGCGATCAGTGGTCTGGTTTAACATGGATCGCCCTGATTGGCTATCAATGATTGGATAATCTGGTTAGGTTACTTCTGGTTCGAATAAAGTATACGTCATAACGCTGTACTTGACTCTCCTCATACCTCAGAGTTTGTTTGGCTATTCGTTGACAATTCTTGGGTAAGGGCCATTTCCGGCGGAATGAAATCTAAATTGCTCTTATGATGTTGACACCTTCTGATCAAAAACTGCAATCCACTCGGTGACCGAGGATCGATCTTTCAATCTTTCGACTCTGAACTGAATATTGTAGATCTATCTAATTAACTGGTTCATCATCACCATCTCATGTGCTCGTGAATGTGATGACAAAACATTCTTTGAAGAATGATCTCCCTTAAATTTTCCGTTGTGAGTTTATTTATTGTTTTCTAATCGGCTTTACATGTGTGGCGCTGTTATTTCACTGTCGCCAGGCGTACGAAATTATCGAGACGTTCTTGTTTGTGACGTAGTTGATAGTGCTCATGAAATGGTCACTGGTTTCATGAAATGGTCGAAATAGTCACTGCTACAAGTAGTTTCAAGTGTCAGCACAAGGTGCCTACACTTGTCGCAGTTCATGTGAAACGCTTCAGTTAGCTGCTTGCCTTCAAGTTTGTTCATTTTGTATTTTGTCTTATCTCGGTACAGAATTCTCGGTTGTTATGTGCCGAGAAGCATTTGCTCAATATTGTGACACGTAACAAATTGTGGTGTTGCCATTTGGAAAATTGTTTAAAACGGTAAACCTAGTGCCGCATAAATCCTGGACTACCACCTCTCGAATTACACGTGAACAATTTGCAGAAGCAGTCTTACAGCAAAAGATTTCCAGTCCTAACCCGAAACTTGAAGATACTACAAACCTTTCAATTTTTTTTCTTACCTTGATGTAACAAGCACTGCTCGATTTTATTTTGGTAAAATGAAGACGAATATATAAGGGGAAAACAGGCAAATTTACTTTGAAAAAAGTGAAAGATATCATATAAAATACTCCATCGTCCCAGCGTAGGCAGCCCGAAGCAGAACCGATTTTCAGGTCATAATTCCCTTTACACAGTCAACAGTGTTGACAGAACTTTGAAGAGCAACCAATTGTTTCGCAGCTTCCGCTACCGCGTACTCACGTGACTGCCGAGCCCACGTAATGATTACGTCAGCTGCAGATTCGACAATCGTTTGTGATGCCTGCTATGTCTTGTGGCAGTTGTTGGCAAAACACAAAAAGCAAGGGTTGTGATTCTTCAAAGCAGTAGTTTATAACTTGTTTAAAATACTGAACACACGATTTTCCTCATTTTATTCACCAAACCCTTTGAAATCGGAAAGCATGCATACGAAGATTTCGGTAGGGTAATTGAACAGAGGGAAACGCTTTCGTCCATTTCAAATTTTACCATCAAATACCGCAAATTTATTTGAACGTCTTTTTTTACATAACTCCCTTCCATGTTTGTAGGTGAACCAGTAATACTTCCAACGAGCTCCTGACACCCACATCAGCGGACTCTTTGGATTCGATTGAACCCAAGTTAAGAACCACTGCTAGAAATGTTTTCAGCGCGCGATCACGACGCTCACTCCAGGCTCCTTTCATTTAAACCACAGTTGTTCGCAAATAATACATTCAATTTCAAATAGTACATTTCTTTGAATGAAACAGGCTTGTGCTACTTTAAGCGTTGTTACGGCAACGTAATTGCAATGCACTCTTTATACTCAACTTAAACATTTGTAATACAACGTGAATTCAAAATGAATATACGATGCTATCAAGACTTGTATGGTGCAGTGGCTGATGGTGAAGCTCATACGTTGATCTTTATATCTTCTGCAAGAACCTCACAACTATACTAGTTACTTTAACTTTTGCCACTAACGTTTCGTTTCACACAAGTTCTCTGAACTTTGCATCAAAAATATTAAACAGCTTTCTTCTAGAGCCGTGGTGGGCAAACAACGGCCTGTATTTTATGCGGCCCGCAGGGGAGCCACACGTACACAGAGTCTATGTTAAAGTAATTTTATCGATTAGATTAGAATTCTCAAGATATTGTTCCGTCTATCTGTACTACAGTGTCAATGTGAAATAAAGAAATGCAAGGTTATAATAATATTATCACTAATTCATATTTTGAAAAGTAAATTGTAACTGAAGTAGACAAAGGTAATATCGCGGTCCCCGGTAATAACAAAGTTTTCAATGAGGCCCTCTGTACAAAATTTTTGCCCATACCTGTTCTAGAGGAAAGTTGTCTATAAAATACAACAACTCCTGTATATAACTAAACGCTTTGACAAACCGGTAAATTTTGCTTTTGTAGCCAAATTATCCTGCAGAAGTAATTTAGAAAAAAAACCACAAGCCTCATAGCGAATATATACATGCAAAATAGCTGGTGTAGCAAAATCTTTATTCGAAAAGAAACAAAAAATTTGATTGCAAACAGGCACCGTATAAGTTCCACTCACAGCGGAACTGTCGATTAGCTTCATTCCCGATTGCCTGGCTCCCTTTCTAATGGATTCACTCAGACTCATTGTGTCAGATCTGTCTTCAGAGTTCACGTTCCTGCGAATAAGCGACATTAACGTATAAACCTGTTGATCGCCCAACGATTACGATAGAACAGAAGTAAATAACGACTCTTTACGTTCGGTATGCGAAGTCACTTGAACCATGTGCAAACACGCTAGTCGCTTCATTACATTTTCAGTCAAGACCTTCAGTGCTTTGCCGTGACTTGAACGAATCCCTACATCTAACTCAGTTTATTAGTATTCAGCATTCTCACACTGATTGAGGAACAAGATTTCTCAGACATTTTGGTCGAATAAGTGTGTTTGGAAATGTGACGACACGCTTTTGCTAACTTGCTTGTCCCAGAAGTTCTTCGCTGCAGACTGTCACAGCAGTAAATGCAATTACGTCACATATCTGCCACTACTCAATTCCACTGCTCCTACAGGCTTACGTGGTAGGTCAGATTGCTCTTTGTTAACCACAGCCACGAAACTTTCTAAATTGCGTTACCCAAAATCTTCCTCTTCTATCAGTCAAACGTGACTTCTTACCTCGAGCATAAACTTCACCATTAGAAAAATGAAAAAAAGTGTCTGGCACACTACACTGAGTGGTATCTTTACTCGAAATCATAAAACAAAAAAGTAAACAGAACCTCTTTCAATTAATGCTGTTTCAGCGGAGAAAAGATTCAGAACTTTCATAAAAGTAGATCAGTTTAATTGTTGTTCATGTTTGATTATTTAATATTTGCAATTTAGGGTGCCGTGATGCCAGGTTTAATAATCACAGCTCTTGCTCCATGCCACAAATATTACCAACATTTGTTAGAATCTGTCACCTCCGCTAAAACCATCTCCCTTCCAATCTCGTGAAGCAGGGGCTTGCAACTATACGAGTATTCTGCGCTGTAAGTTCAGATGTACAGTATCGAACTGCGCTATTCAGTAAAGAAGTCGGTGCCAAATCGCTACTCGTAAGAACTGAAGATGCAAACTCAGCACGTGACGTCGTGCTGCGTCATGAGCGCAAGTTTCGCAACTTTGCTCGAAGTGCAAATCCTGTTCAGACAAGGTGAGGGAGCTTTTTGATAGAGATCTCATCACAGACAGAATAAAGGTCAAGGCAAACGTCTCTTTTTAAAACTGTTTTTCAAAGATGATCATCGCCTTCCTCACTTTTTGTCCAGACGTGTTCCTCTAAGAGTCTAAGGAGACCTTGTTTTTCGTTTGAGAACGTTAGAAATGCTTTCATCAATCGAGTGAAGTTTAGGTTTGGTATCTTTCTTTTCATAGGACTTGTTTTTATTGGCTGCCAGAAAAAAGTGCACAAGAATATATTAAGTGGTATGGCTGGCCAGGCTGTGGGGAGAGGGCAGTATTGTTGGCGACATTTGTTGGAATCGAGGATTTGCGTTGAAAAATAGTCAAAAAATCACGAAAAAGCGAACGGAATACTTCGATGCAGAAAACCAAAATGCTTTTGCAGCGACGGTTTATAGCCAGTGAAACTTGGATGTGCCATCAGGTCCCGGGACACGATCCACCATCTTTGCCACTTGCATCATTTGAACATCTCTTGCTGGTAATTCAATTTTGCCGACAAAAGCGCAGGGGCGTTGCCATTCGGCCAAACTGTTGCAGTTGCTTCTCCTAACTGGAAAACGACGACGACCTTTATTTAGCTGTTTAATAAATTTTTGTCATCCTGTTTTTTCCCTCTTAACAATCGAACGCCCCTCTATAAACGTAATGTAAATCAACCGATTGGCAAGGAACAAGGTTTGAGGGCGATCTACCCCAAATTAGGCCCGTAACCAGGGGGAACGCAAGGGAGAAAAATTTTCGCCCCTCTGGAAAAATTTGTTGTACATGTTTTGAAACTATTGGACATAGTTTAAAAATTTGTCCTCCTCTCAGAAAACTCTTCGCCCCCCTGGTGTCACAAGCTGGTTACGGACCTGCCCCCAATAGATCATAGTTGTTTCAAATTTTCCTGAGCTCGCTGGTGTGACGCTTTTGATTTTTATGGCATTTAAACTGATAAATGCTACCAGTTTATAAAAACATTCGCTATTCTGTTTGCACCAAGAGTTATACTGCACACCAAAGCAATAATATATTTCAATGGCCTCCTGATATTTTGCCAGAATCTACTACTATTTTATTGGTATGACAATGAGCTGAGCACCTTTTAGCATTTTAACATTTCGTAGCATATTCAAACTAAATCTTGAATCGCCCTGCACACCATTTAAATATCTGATCAAAATGCTAAATAATAGCATTAATTCTTTGCTTCTACAAAGCCGTTATCAAGACGTCTGAACTGACATTAATAGTTTATGATCCTTTAAGCTAGAAAAGGTGGGGGATTTCACTCTTCCGTGCGTATCGGACTTTTACACTTGTTAAGAACAGTCCAGCATGACTGTATTCGTCATATATTGAACAATATCAATCGAAGGACGCTTGTTGTTTAAACTGGATGTAAATAGAACAACCATGAAATAACGAAAATGCTTGCATGCTGTTGAAAACAAAGAGAGATCTGTCTGCAGCTGAACTTGGTCTACTAATACAACCTCACCTCCATAACTCAACCTGCCCGCAAAGCAATCCAAAAGTGGTTGAACCGCACGCCAACAGGAACACAGATCAAGCAAACAAAAATCTGAACGTAGGGAGTTACCATTGTAGAACAGTGCTTCTCAATCCCTGTGCCACCACCCAAAAGTGGGTCGCAGTTTGATTTTTGTTGGCCGCCGCAATATTTTTATTCATTTGCGCAGAAATGTCATGAAGTCCTGTTGATAACGAGTACTCTGTTACGTAACCTTGCTTCTAACGCGAGGTGCCTTGTAGCAACCAATTGCTACCAGGGCTGTGGAGCCGGAACTCAAATTTCGGGTTCCGGTTCCAGATCCAGGCATCTAAAATTTTTGGCTCTGGCTCCAACCTCTAAAAGTTTTTGGCTCCGACTCCGGCTCCGGAACGATTTAATCTGTTAAAAACTAAAAATCATTGTTTTATTTGCACACATCACTTGCCCAACAAACTATATCTGCTGAAAGGGAACCGAAATTTCAGGATCCGGCTTCGGCTCCATCATCAGAAATTTTTTGGCTCCGGCCATCCAAAATTGCTTAGGCTTGACCTCCACAGTCCAGATTGCTACTGCAAATAACTATCACTGTTATGATATCACGATGCTTGCACTTGTGATTCTCAGACGGTAATGTAGCAACAAGCTAGCAGTTGTGGTCCCTGGTTTCGACATTTTAAATAAATTTTGGACCTCAGATTTGAAAAGTGGTTTGTTAAGGTAGGTCGCCGAAGGTTTGCATTTTTTTTACTCATAATATTTGGGTCGGTGCAATAAGAGGTTGAAAAGCACTGCTGTAGGACAATGCAGTGCTTTTGCTGCAACCAAAGTCGTAAGATACGTACTTCTTGCTCGGTGAGCCAACATCATCTTCAGATGGAGAATCAATATTGCTAAATTCCTCTGAGCTCTTTCGCGACATGGCTTTCAGCGTAAGAAGGTTGGACCAGGCGTAAACTTCAGGATCCCAGCGGCTTTGCAGATGGTGGAATGAACATGCGTTTCAAACATGCACATGTATTTCTATACAAAGAAGCTAACACAAAGCGTCATTCTGGAACACAGGATCGTCTTTTTATGTACCAGTTGTTCATACCAGTTGTGCACTAACTGTTTCGCTTTATCATACCAGCTGTTTCTAGATCGTCGCGACTTGTCTTTCTTGTGCCGGAAGAAAAGAATAAACAAGGATATTTCTGATAAAAGACGCATCGATTCATTTTAAAAGTTCCAGACAACGTTCAAAAGTTGCTTGGTACAAAAGTTACTACAAGAAATATGCTGCACAACCACTCAAAAGCTGTCGACCTCTTTGAGAAAAAATTTTCTTTTTATTCATTAGTCCATTCTGATGTTTTCCTACCTTTGTCTTCCTTGGTCCAGATTGGTTATGGAAAACACAGCGTTGCTCATTATTTTTAATGAAAGCGTTGACTGTGCAGGCTGCAATTACCAAACGAGAATGACTGTTGTTGAAAACGGTGCCTAGAGCGTGCAAGTAAAGGGTTTTGTTATATACAGCACGGGCCACTATGGTCCATCCCTACATTACAGACGGTGGAGTCAGTGCGCGAATGATCAAGTACAAGATACATTCACGAACGAATGAGTTCACACAAACAGTGCACAGTGGATCCCAGGTTCAAAACGCCAATCGCCAAGGGCCATCGCCCCGCTAAAACCTACGAAAGTAACTTTATTCACCATGATTTTGTACAATTCGGAAAACAGTATTCGCGATCTAAGGCCATTTTGCCATTCATTGTTTTGTCACAGCAGTCTTGCGAAGCATACTTCACCTCTCTTACAGTAGTGAACCTGTAATGACACTTGACTGCCAAATATTCCTGAAATCGTCCCCCCCTAACCTCACTGCCTGGATCCGACCCTGACACAAGATCACACATACAGCTAGACAGAGTTTTGCTTGTGGCGATGCAGAAGTTGCCAAAGCCTCACACACTTGTTCATTCATGAGGATGCTCCGATGGTAAGGCAGGCCAAGTCAACAGGACTTCTTCGCGTCTCTCATGTCCGAGCGGACTTTAGGGAAACTTACTTGCAGATTTCTTTGCTCTGTGGGCCAGGCAAGGAGACTAAACAAAAGACCCATAGTCGAACAACAGACCTACAAGCACCAAACTGAACGCACTAACCAGTAGGCCACGGGCTGGTCGGTCGGGCATGGAAAGGAAAGCGGTTATCTATATGTTGGTGGCATTAAGATTTGGCCGACTTATAATGTTTGCAATACACAAACAGCAAGCTATTGTAACTACTTTTCTACAAGTTATGTGACCCACTTTGGAACCAACTTATGTTCTAAACGTTTGTCATGGTCCAATGCTTGGAAAAGACTAACTAATCCAGCAAAAAGTCTAGAGCCAATGATAGAAAAAACAGCGCTTTTATCCGTCGATGGATGGATTGATGTCATGACAATACAATCGTTCGAAGGTATCTCGAAAAAGTGAAATTAATCAATTGTTTTTCTCGGAATGAGTCACTGTCTTTAAAAAAAGGTGTGTTTAACTTCATTTTTTTCACGCATGTATTTTATTTGCACACATAAAAATCAACGTTAATTCAAAGCACACGCAATAGCATCCCGAGATCTGGCCAGAAGCAGTTAGCTAAGGTTTATGGGAAAACTTCATGCCTGAACGCTATGTATGCTTCTGCTTTGTTTTGTTGCACTGAGGTAGTTGCTGATGTCGTATAAATGTCCAGCTATAGCTTGTTCTTTTGTGATTTAGGCAATTGAGGGAAACGAAACGGAAGAAAGATCTTATGTTCACATTGGATTGCTGCTTTTAAGCCAAAGCTTGTTCTGCTTGTAATACCTGCATCTCACAATTTGTGAAAAATTGCGCCAATCGCTGCAGCATACATGGTTGAAACAAACCCATAAAAAAACTGATGAAATCTGTTTGCTCTTTTAAAACGGCGCTGATCATTGTTGACAATACCATAAATGCTCCTTCCAGATATGCACTAAACCAGTGGCAATAACAAAACGGAACAGAGGCGTCTAGTAGTTTTTGCGTAGAGGCAAACTTCATTAAATTTTTTGCTGTGCAACAACGAAAAGCTTACGATCTCACACTAATTTTGCGATCGTTCAGCGGAAAGCATCTGTCGACGCAGCTAAGAAAGCAGCGCTATCTGTCAGACGTTTGCGCGAGGTCATCATGTACAACTTCTCGTGGCGCCCCTAGATGTACCGGCTGCTTGCTTGAGAATCGCTGCTGCTACAGGGACGCAACCGACACACCCGGTCTACACGCTTTCTAAAACCTACTATAAAGAGATGTGGCAGTACGTAAAGTACAGATGTCGCTGCTGACCGACAGCCCTTGAATTTATGCTTTGAACATAAATGGGTTAGAAATGACCTTCCTCTTTAATCAGAAGTGACAGGATGATTTACTATTCGATCTAAACAACTGATAACCCTCATCGGTGGGTAGAATCGTCACCACCACACCCCAGGAAGAAATCTAAGAAGCTGGGAGTTATAGGAGTTCCTAGATATCCCTGAGTAAATCTATGTCCGCCCAACATCCATACTTGATTAAGCCACACCTGCAAATTAAGAAATTGAAAGCTGAGGCTCCTGTGTACTGCAAGACCACTAAGATCGCTTAATTCTGTGGTAACCACGGTAGTCCAAACAGAATGCAGATGTCGTCGAGACACAAAAAATCGTCGACCCCATGCACACATGTAAAAAACACAGGATCGGATAGGGCATTGAGTGCGAACAATAGCTACATGATTAATATGCGATGAAAAGCTTATAGATTGCAAGTTACAAAAAAGCTTATAGATTGGTTATCAAGTTACATAAAGCAATGTTTAGTTAGGATAACCAACTTAGTTTCATTTCGTTTATAGGGAAACTACCGCAGTCAACAACCAAAGGTATTGTTGCTGATGATGATGGCACGAGAATCAGCACAGAGATTGCGAACAAACCTGACAGGTCAGCCATCAGTGTGGGGTTGACCAATGACCACGGTTGCACGAAAGTTCAATTGGTTAGCATGACTTGCACCCTGAGATGGGCAGCAAACAATCTTACAGATTTTTGAAATTGTACTTTTTTAAGTAATACTGCAGATAAGCTGACCAACCTGACTAACTAGGAAAAAGATCCTCAACATTAGGTGACAAGCAAATTGCTCATGACCAATTCGCTTATAGCTTTTTCGGCCTGCAGTAACATACTGAAGCATAGCGAGGAGTGAAGTGTTCAGGATGTTTTCTTGATCCACGTCATCTGTGTAGATTGTAAACATTCTTGCGAAGCTTTTGCCAGGATTCCTAACAAGTTCTACCCATCATCCTCTCGAATATGCTGCTTATGGATTCCTCACACTGATTGTTTAAACTTGCAGTATTTCAGTACTAGTTGTCGACGTTTATAATAGCTCAGCCGACTTGCCGCACTCACTCTTTTCCAGCGTAATGTGATGACAACAGCCCAATATGTTTGGTTCTTCCTTTAGTTTCTTCTGCGTGGTACGTGGCCTGTGACGTCACACTGGCATAAGCGGCACAGCATAGTTGATTATTGCGAAGAGTTACATCCCAATCGATTTCAGCCACTTGTATACCGCGTCGCTTTTAGGCTCGTTGTTCCGCACGTACGCTGCCTGCACCATTATACGCGACATAAACTGGCAGATGCCACAGTTTCTGTGCTGGAATGAAAATGCAGAACGTCGTAGGTGCGCGTGATTCATTCCGGATATGAGAGAAGGGAAGGGTTAGCGCTGTGATATCATGGTGCGCTATATTATAGTTATCGGCGTGTGGTGAGGATGGCAGGAACCTTGATTCTGTTCAGTAAGACAATACGGATGGTTACAAAGCTGGAAACCCACCGGCACGATGCTGTTGAAAATCAGTTTCGTCAAATCACGTATGTAACTCTTCCTCTTAAAATGCAAAATTATAGGTGTATCGCAAACTTCATCGAACCAATTATCCGGACTCATCACTTGGACTTCATTTACTAAAAATTGTGGCCAAGTCGCGAGGAGTTCCTTTAAAAAGTCATGCTTTCAACTGACTTACTTTTCTTTCGCCTGCTCATAGAACGATTAGGCTTTACTTTGTTTCTATAAGTGCCAGCCATCATGTTGGAAACAATGAGACAAAGAACAGTTTTTCTTATTATCTGACGACCAGCTAAGGTAGCCTGACGACAAGAGATATTAACAAATATTGATAAGCAGCGCAAATTGCATTCGCACTTCACCTTAAATTATTCTCAACTCGCAGGACTTAAAATGAAAGTTAAATCCTAAGACACGGAGACCATAAAATCGGGTCGCTATTAGAAATTGATTAACAATTAAGATGCACTAAAATGGTGCATTTTCCTACGGGTATGCGGCATAGAAAATTATGTATGAGTAAAGTCAGTTTACATCAGGGATGTAGTAGTAAATTGTGCATTTTCTATTCGGAGATATAGCACTTTTAAACTAACTCGAGATTTACCCACATGTTTAAGAAACCTCTCGCTACAGTCTTAAACATAGAAATCAGCTGACTTCGACCAATATCGCATGGCTGTCGCATCAAGCTCTTTCAAGTAAATGTTACTTGTCCGTAAAAAGAATGGAACGAACAAGTTGGCCTCTTTGTGACAATGATGAGTCGGTTTGCATTATACTTTGCAAAAACCTTATCTAAACCAGGTGACATGAATGAATTGCTTTCATCTTAAAGTGAAAAAGAGATTCGCCACCAAAGCTGTTCAGTTTACAGTCAATTTCAGAAAACAAACGATTTGAACACAACGGCACTAGTAGAGCAGTGTTTGGTTGGAGTTATGAATTCCCGACGGTTCAGTAGAATTTAATGCAAATAAAAAGAACTCACACCCTAAAAAGTATCCGCAATTTAATTAGAAAATTACAAATAAGTTTTATAATTTTTTTGCAATTTTTTTCGGAGACAAAAATTACTTATCAGAAACAAGGCAAAAGGTAATGAATAAATTACGTTGCTAATATTTACTTTAAAACGAAATTCAAATCATGATTTACTTTGTTCATTCTCAAAAGACTTAATTGCAACCGATTACACAGAGTTTGCAACAATTAAAAAGACCTCCACACTTTGACGAACAAACGTTTCATTGTAAACATATGATAATTCAAAATATCCACTGGATGTTTATGAAGATATAATGCATATGCCCCTCGATCCAGAATAGATTTAGTCAATATTGTGATGTAAATCTTGCTTCTTTAAATGTAAAGTAAGCTCTCTTGGAATAAGTCCACTTATTTCTCTCAATAAGAGGTTCTTGGCAAAAGCTGAGAAGTTGAATGTTTCCCACTTTTTTGGTGAAGTTATGCACTATAGTTAACAATTGCTCGGTGCCGGAAATACCACAATTGCGACGACTTTGCAGATTTAGGAAATCTTTTTAGGATTTGGTGATACAGTTTATTCTTTTTCTACAAAACGTTTTCACTTTCTGGATATTTGTAGGGCTGTAAAATCCTGTTAGTTACTTTTTGTATTGAGTTTTTCAGATCTCATCTGCTCAGCATCTGGATAATTTGGTTAATTTGAAATCAGTGTAGTGTAATATCAAATATGTTTGATGATGAAAATCAAGTGTCGAACTTGCTTTTCTTTTAAACTTTATGTTTCTTGTCGGTTTTGACCCCTGCAACGCAGTTGTAATGTGTTTTAATATTCTGTAAATGATCGCATAATGGTTGACATTCGTAATTTGCCTGCTGAAATGTCAGCCAAAGGCAACCATGTCAATCGAAAGAAATTAAGAAACTAAAGCAATGCCTTATGTACTATAATTTACCCATCGAACAAGACAAACGCTAAATAAAGAACAACAAAAATAAGTAGCGGCACTACAAAACTCTGTAGTTAAAAGTGCCAACAAAATTACATTAATATAATAATAATGATAATAATAATAACGTGTTTCATCGGTCTAATGTACACTCCTTTTCCAATCTGCTCCGTCGGGTATACATCTTAAATCGTTTCGTTGTTTTTTCCTTTCCGCATTATTGTGCTACGATGGTTGCCGTAAATCTAAGCCTAGGTTTTTCTAAGTGAAAATATGTTGTTTGCTCCTGGCCACAGCAGCTTACTTCCATAGAACGGATTGTGTTTTAAATATGGATCGTTCTCTAAAGCCGAAAGACGTTGAAAGACTGCCGGATGATCCAAAGGCTGCTGCAGCGTTCAAAAGTACTGGCTTGCCACTTTTGAATTATACTTTTAAAGAGGCATGCCAAGCAGCGACAAACGTGTTGAGGTGACCAAAAGGACTGCTTGTTAACTGTTTATCTCTTGCAATTTATTCCATTCTGAAAACCGCGAGATGAGCAATGATGCCTTGCAGTTGAACTGAAGTGGGTGTAGGCTACATGAAAAGAAAACAACGGCTTTTTTGGATGATATCTATTTGCGACTGGAAAGCAACAAGCAGCATAAAGCCTTTAACAAATTCTCCAAGCTTTAAAATGCTTTCGGGAAAGATTGTTCTTTCGAAACATTGAGTGCCTAACAGCAGGGACGGATTTAGGACGACCAGTGGTGTGTTTAAAGGGAGGCGAGCGAGGCACCTGCCTCGGGCCCCCCCTTTTTGGGGGTCCCCCC
>JGI24022J15233_10004952_pt1 | contig 13936 bp, 10 predicted proteins | sample Ectturendosymbi2_FD_15233 | JGI IMG/M metagenome (IMG submission 15233) | reverse complement strand
ATTGGGGGATTTGGGGTCTCTAGCCGCGGCTCTGCAACCAGGCAACCAGGCGGGGGTGACCGGCCATTGAGGTTAGCTTTCCTCAACTACAAAGCTGATGCATTGTTTTAAGCACAGTTGGTGCTGAACACGATAAAATCGCTAGAATGAACCAAATTTTCCACAGCTTGCACACTTGTATAGGTCAAGGCCATAGTCGCTTGGTGAACTAAATTCGTTTTTCAATTGATCTGGTCCTGTTACCAGGGNCGCCCGAGTTCTTACATATTCCTGGTTGTCAACTCTATTGCGAGCCTTTTTCTGACGGGGGTAATTGCTGGAGGTATATTGGGTGGTTTTAGCCATTTTAAATAATTTCAACGCGATTATCGTATTTGGCCTCAGTTAAGTACATTGGGAAATATGCTGTATACGGAATCTTCAAAACTGCAGAACATAGACACTGGCGTCTATCAAGTGTCTGTTTCATACCAAGATAACGTAGATTTTCGGGGAACAAAATTTTTGAAAAAGTGTAAGTTGCGAAAGTGATAACCAAAACGTGTGGATGCTTCCAAATAGCAGCAACCTATCCGATCTGCTCGCGCTGCTAACAGTTTTTCTCGAAGTAGCTGAGCCAACTGAAAATTGCAGCGAAAATCGCTGTTTTCAAACTACCTCCTTTTCGAACAAACATTTGGGTATAAAGACTGAAGTATTATTTTGGCAGGTGTTGCTATTCACACATGCATGAGACATGTTTGACAATTCGCTTGACCGTTTTTACCTTCGAGCTTGCTTTCACAATTGGTGTGTTACGGTTCCGGCCGAAAATCACCGCAATCCAAACAGTTACAGCAATTCCCAGGGAGGAGACAACAACAGGAATGATGCTGTAGACGCTTCCTGAATCGAGGTTACTTGAAGAAAGAAAAGAAATGGCTTTTAAACCAAGCGCGTGCTGGCGACAAGCACTTATAAAAATAACATCTTCAAAATATTGAGCAAATCAGCGAAAACATAACCTTTACAAACGATGACGTCATGAATTACGCCATAGGGGCACTCCAGTAAAAATTGCCCCGGGCTCCCCTACCCTTTAATCCGGCTCTGTATATGTGTCCGATATAACACTTAATATGTTATTTCCGTCTGTTTTAGCATTTGATATGTTATATCTGTCCGATATAGCGTTCTATGACCTAAATGAGTCCGTTTTAACAATTTATGTACGTGTTCCATATAACAAGTAACTTATTTTTTTACGAACAGCCCTTATTTTTTTGCGAGCAGCCCCATTTATGAGCCACTCTACTCCCAAACACTTTGCCTGCGAGGCAGTTTGTCAATTCAAGCATTGCCACCTACAAAATAGGCGTGGGCGTTCGTTCAAATAAATAAGCGTGGTTCAAGGCCTATGAGTGAAAGAAGTCGAACTCTATGCTAGTACATACAAATCTAGAAAAATAAAAATAATTTTTTAATTTTTGGACGATGAATTGTAGACCTAATATTTCAAAATGGTGTCATGAATCAAATGTGTATAACTGCATTGTCGATTTGGCTGGAAATGATTTTCTTTAAGACAGTTTTTGACATGTTTTACACCGCGCAGTGAATCGCAGGTCACTACTTTTGAACACTTACTCCTCTTCTAACGAGACGCAAGCATTTCGAAACTGATTCGGAGTTTGCTTTTCGTTGCACAACTCGCATTCAGTACCATTGGGTGCGACCACTTGCTGCTCTCCTGAGCACTTCACGCACGTCCAGCAACAGGACTGCAAAACAAGAAATCGTTGCTGAGCCCCTTGTTGAGCTAAACTTAACGCTGCGGCAAAGTTGTTGTAATGATGGAAAACCATACGGATTTTACATGCCCCAGTCCATACTGCTGAGAAAAGAAAACAAACAGGTAATTTTAACGTAGGCATTCACATTGTAAGCAGACAAGCGCCTTCAAAATGATCAACATTGTGGCATGCTGTGTTGCCCACCCTAACTTTTACATGTTTTTATGGTGCAACACTTTTGCTTCGAGGCAAAAATGTCACTCCCGCATGACCGAAAATCTATTTGCAGGAACAGGGACCACTTTCCATAGTTCTCCATTTGTACGTTTTTCATTGTAACCTTCAATGATCGAAGACCTCGGAAAGCAAACAACTATATCCTTGCCACGTATTTTTAGTCAAAGTTCCATTTGGGCCCACAGTGGCCACTTATTTGACCAAACTTTGTAATTCCATAAGTCGCCAGTGGCTAGAGAGGTGTTCAAACCATCTACGGATTCGGCAAGACATCTAGTTTAGACTGAAAAAAAAAACTCAATTTTGGGTTTGGGGTTCTCTTGGGGGAGCGTCACAAGTGGGGGTGATTTGGCTTACTTTACCCGGCCTTAGGCACCAGTCCAATGAGCCAATCTTTGGCTCAAGATTTTGTGGAAAACTAAACTATCATCCGAGTCTTTAGAGCCCTTGATTGACTTTCTAGCATATCTGGAACCAAAATTATGCCACAAAAAACAAAAAGTGGTCAAAATTTCTACTCCTTCAAACACTAACCTTGGGTGTATAACACCCAGTTTGTATATGGCCATAACTCGCCGCCAGAATAGGCTAGAGGCCTGTTCAGGCTCTCTTAAGACAAGTGAAGACTTGTAGTTTAGACAGCAAAAAAAATTTTTAGCCTGATATCTCGGGTTTTTTGTTGATGTTTGCATAATGAGAGGATGTTTATGCATATTTGTTTACATTTGGATGATGACGTCATTCCCTGGGAGTCGAACAATCCATCCGATTTTGTGGATCAAAGTTTTTTTTTATTCTTGGCTATAATACGAGTCTTTAGAGGGTCTGATGGACTTTCTAGCATTTCAGGTTCACAAGTTGTGGCAAAATAGGTAGAAATTAATCATGGAAATCCCCTGACATTACTCAGCATATTCCCCAATTATTTAGGGTCTTCTGGCCCTAACTTGGGCACCAGAAACGCCAGGAAGTCGATCTAGGCCTCTAATGCTTCATATTCCAGCCTAGAATACAACAAAACTTTGAACCACCATTTTGGCTCATTGTCCAGGTGATGACGTTATAAAAGAATAACCAAAAAAAGTAAAATATGTCCTCTTTCTAACGACACCATCGAAAACCCCAAACCCAAATCTCAAAAGGATAATTTTCAGTGCAAACTAGAAGACTTCACGAGTCTTTCGAGGGTGCGAATAGCTCTCTAGCATGTTCTCGCGGCGAGTTATCGCGAGCTGCATCAGCCGCCAGTGGAAGACTCATGCAGTTTTTGGATTTTTGTGCACAACGGGATTTTTGGGCCATAACTTTGGTTCCCGACATGCTAGATGCTCAATCAAGGACTAAATAGACGCGGATGATCATTTAATTTCCAAAAGAAGTTTGAACCAAATTTTTGGCTCATTGGTTTGGCGTCCAGGGCCAGTCAACTCTAGTCAAACATTCAAAAACACCCCCACTTTATTCCGTTCCCCCAAGAGAATCCCTAACCCAAATGAAATATTTTTTTAAAATCAAAACTTGAAGACTTGCTGAATCCGTAGAGGATTTGAACAGCTCTCTAACTGAATTGGCTGGCAAGTTATGGCGTTGCAAACTTGGGCAAAAATGTGTTAACGGTGGGCCCTAACAGGTTAGGTAAATCGGAGAAAACCTTCCCCTTATCGACGAGATGAGGCGTTTGCATCACGGTATGCGTTCCAGTTGAAACGACTTTTACAAACGCAAGTTTTATTCCGAGAATCACCCCCTCGCTCCGCTGAATAAAACATATTTGTCGATACGCGCACATTTAAAAAAATCCACAAAGGTTATCATTGCAAAATAGCTAAACAGGGAGGGGTCAAATATTTAGACCAGCTATGTACAACCCGCGGCCCAGTCGAAGGTTTTGTGCGGCCCAGTTTAGGTTTTCGTTGTAGTACAATATGTCATACACTGACAAGCTGTTCTTACAATAATCTTGAATTTGACATTTTTGATGCAGGTGGTCTTCAGTGCCACTTAATTACATCTGTTACCATTGCAGCTAGGATTCGAGCGATTTCAGTGTATTAGCTTCAAGCTAAATTTTGTTTGTTAAGATCAAGGTAAGCCGTTCAATGTGTGGTCCTCATTAGCATGTCATTCAACGTGCGGCCCTGGGTAAGACAGTGACATGATTTTTGGCTCAGTAAGCTATTTGGGTTGGACATAGCTGATTTAGACAGACTGCAACAACTTGTAAATTCAGGCTTTTGTATGTACTTTTTTACTCACAGTTCAGATTCCGATCATCCAGCCAGTACCAGTCAGGATTAAAAAAAAGCGTAAGCTTGATGAAGCTGGGGATGAGACACCTATCCTGCTAATATGCTCTAACGAATTCTTAGTGTGTGTTTAAAAAGTACAAAAATAGGTATGTGAGAAAATTTATAACCTCCCTTCTAACCTCAAACCAATCAACAAAGGTTAAAGGTTAAAATATTTTATGAATATAAGGTGCAACTTTTCACCTTGTCCATAAGAATTTTCTTTTCGCCTGGCTTGCATGGAGCGGAGCACATGGAAGATATATTCGCTATTTGGTTTAGCAAGTCTGGGTTGATCGCAGTGAACTCTGCATGATACACAATGTGTTGGTTTTGTTCATCATGAAAACAAGAAGTGCCTGCCTACCTTGTAGGCGCAATACACTGGTATACACTGATAAAATCGTAGTGTCTGCTTCTTGACTGTGAAAGGATATCTTTCGGTAGATAATTTACACTTTACAGTAAGTTATTTGAAATGCTTGCAGTGCACTTCCAGACACACAGATAACTTCCAAGAGATTTTGTTAATGACATTGTTAATCCGTGTCATTTGCATCAATCCAAATAGAGAGTCACCTTGGTTGGTTTGCAAGCACGACCTCATAGTTAATCCTTGTTTCTACACACTGTTACAATTTCTGCCACAAAACAGAAAATCTGCAATGATCACATGTTACGATTTGCTATGATGCTTCAAAACAATTCGGTAGACGCTGATAAATCTAAAAAACACATCGGATGATAACTTGCCAGAACTGCTGAACAAGCGCTTGTTTGAAATTTTACCAAGCTCAGCGTTTCCGCTCAGGCAACGAGCATTACAACAGATTGCTAAGCTTCAAAGGATAGTTTTACTGTGGTAAATACATATTACAAAGACGTTTTTCGTTTTTGTTTTCATTGAAATACACCTTAGAATAAAAAAGCATATACAATGGAACGAAGAGGATACACGCAATTCATGAAAAAAGGTGATTGTTTGTAGACCAACTTATATGAGCACTGCAAGTCTTTCTGCAACGCACTTCTGCACACCATTGTGTGTGTTTGTTTGCGCGTGTAAACACATTACGTCATTGTGGGTGTCAATGAGGTCGTTGCAAATCAAACCAACACTTAAACTTTTCTTCACCGTAGTTTGAAAGTCGATGTGGCACATGTCAGAAGCTGTAATCAGCCCTGAATGAATTCTTAGGCTTTTTGTCTCTATAATGTTGCAGTCACAACAAAATTCTGTTCCAACTGTTGTACTTCCGTCGCAAGCCACTCATTTCGGGGGCATACTACAAATGTATTGGCTCTTGACAAGTCGACGGTAGGATTTATAGGAGCGGACCAATTTGAAAGCATACCATTTTGAAAAACGTTTTGTGCTTGTTGTGATCACAACGATTTTCAATTAATATGCACCGTCCACTTTTGCAGATTGCGTTTGACTTTGGCCAGTGAGCACTGTTGTTGATATCTTTCGTGCGTAAATACTATTCCGCTGAAGACACGGTACTAGTCATGGACGCCCTCAGGCGAAACTGGACATTTGCCATTTCCCCCGGAAAAATTAAAGATGATGGTCAAAATAAAACAAATACGTTCTTTTTCGAATTTTACGCAGTGTGTCCGCTGAAGTTGTTTCCAACAGGTAAGCTGTTCATTGCAACAAACTATTCGGCGATTATGCAACATGACCTTCTATATTCTTTTCCCGATGTCAAGAGGCAAAGACAGTGCTATATTCAATCGGCCTAAATTAGTACGTTTTGTCATGCATGCTATTGTTAGAAAAATGCAAGTGACAAAACGCCTTTAATATGCAAGTGACAGTTTGGGAAGCATGTCTTGACGAAGTTATAACACTGGCATTATTATAACAATAGCTTGCCTGATTATTGCCACTATCCATAAATTTTTAGTGATGCACCAATCATTTCAAGGTCAGCTTCGAAAAGTTTGCAGTTGGTTGACTGTTACGTATGAGAATGACGGTTTCTCTTGGTTTTGCATGGGATCAGGGTCCCCAGTAAAGCAATGAAGTTGTCAGTAAGAAGCATCCGCACCGTATTTTATATTATGGTGAGCCCCAACAAGGTGAGAGACAGACATTCCGCTGGTGCGTTGCTGCCATTGTCTTAAGCGTTGTCAGAAATGCCACAGGACAGATCCCGTGGCCAGTTAGGCTAGTGCGTGGCGACACCACTGACAACACAATTTTTGATGGTCTAGATTTTAGAGCTTATAGGTTTAAATTGTGGATGCTGATTCAAAACAATATACCCATTTTTCGTTATCATGTCAACTTCTTAGGTTATTTTTTGAATTTTGTTTTTGGAATGGTCTTCGCACAGGGGTATCTAGACCTCCGGGAGGTCTTGATATCCCAGCACTTACAACCAACTTAGTCTTTCTTTGTGACTTCCCAATGACATCACAAGTTTCAAGTCATGCCCTGTTTGTTGGCAGTGGCGTAGCTAGAGTGTGGGCTTCCCGGGGCGGTCCTTGAGTTTGGCGTCCCCGAAGCCCAGAAAAAATACGTAGCCTATTGCACAGTGACCTCCTCTTAAAGTTATATATATATAGTAACTAGTTGCTGCACCATTATAGTATTACTTTCACATGCTGGAATATACAGTAGTATGCTTTAAATGCACACCATAAAACTCAAACCTTATATGTAACAGTTAAACAAATAGCAAAATTGTCACATAGGGAAAAGTAGCAAAAAAGTGTAAAAATTATCTTTATTTCTGAAATCAAAACTACAATTTTCTACATAGTAATTTTATTGCCTTTTTGTTGGAAATTTCTTCAATGACAATTTCAAGGTTTGTTTCATCTGTAAATAATTGCTCTGCAGACAGTATGGCAAGATTTCTCAATCGCGAGTCCTCATACTGGATCTTAAGTAATTCTTTATCAGATTTAGTATCGAAAAAACCCTCTGACAGGTAGCAACACTGACAGCAATTGTGAGAAAAGTCTGCAGCATTATTACTTTATTTGGAAAAGAGTTCCCAAGGTTATACTTTTTAATAAACTGCAGAAATTCAAGGGGGCCTTCTTTTCTTGCGTTTGCGCCTTCTTCAATATCAGCAGCAGCAACAAAATGCTGGTCTTTTTCTCTCAGTGAGGAACTCCTATTTATAGACGTCTTCGTGATCGTGATCTATTTGACACTTATATTACCATCCAAAAGATTCAACGAAGTAAAGAAAGCATATTTCTCAGCAAGTGCATGATGCTGTTGAATCGCAAAGTTACTTCTTGGATCACTCTATGTCCAGCGAGGAAAACTTTCTCTGCTCAGTAAGTAGCGTCCCGACAATGAAACGCTTGTATTTCAATACAGCCTATACAGGCTTATAGCCTACAGCAGACCCCGCAGTGCCGCCCCCGTAAAAGTGCCGCCAGGGGAGGACCGCCCCATCGCCCCCTTTAGTTACGCCACTGTTTGTTGTGTACGCTAAAATGTCAATGGATTGTTAGTGAAATCATAAATACAATTTACGTACCCTACCGTATAACTAAGTGCTAGCACATATGCCATCTTTTACTCTCGATTAGAAAGTTTTAGGCTGGTTACCTGCTTGGATTTTGAGGCTTGGTGGCAGGTGTAAAGAGTGTGGGCGGTGTCTGACGTGACTTCAGTGTTCAGTGAATCAAGAGTGGATTTACGAGATTGACGGCGAAGTTGAGGGTTACATTGCACTTATGAAACTATATTTCATCTAGGATTCCGTAGGCTTTGTTTCTGTAATTTTTGTAGGAATCTCGGTCATGGATACATCACTGAGAAGACGTTGTTTAGTGAACTGTTATTTGCAATATTTGTGATGAATGCACATTAGCGTAACAGGAAAGCAATCAACATTTTGCAAAGCGTGCTTACTTTGCTGACTTCATAGTGATATTGGGTGATGACGACGAGTCTTGGGCACCGCACATTCCATGTAAACCTTGCGTAGAACATTTACGCCAATCGACAAACAACACCATATGAAGCCTAAGGTTTGCTTGAACCAAACGATTACTCCAGGGCTGCAACTTTTGTGAAGTGAAAACTAAAGGCGTTAATAGGAAGAATAAGAACTCTTTGAGAGAACCTAATTCAGACTCGGAGATCCGGCCAGTTCCACACAGTGAAGAACTCCCTGCACCAGTGTTTGAAGGCTTGCTACAAGTGGATTCTCTTTTAAGAGACGAAGAGCTTGTTTCAACCGATAGTGATTCCACCCTTGCAGATAACGATCTTCTCCACTGTTTTTTATCTCCACAACTCTTTTCCCAGGGAAAACTTAATGGCTTGGTAAGAGATCTGAATCTTCTAAAAAGTCGCCTAAGCTGCTTGCTTGAAGTCTTAAAGAAAAAATCTTCTACAACCAAGAACAATACTCTCATCGCCTTTTACCGGAAACATCATGGTGAATTCATGCCATGTATAATCCTAGAAAAAGTGATTGCGAACTGCAACAATAGTGAAGACCTTTTGAAGAACCTTGGTGTAACAGAAATGATCCGAAAGATTGGAAACTTTTTATTGATAGTTTGAGTCTAATTATTTCCAGTCTCATCGGTTCCAACATTTTTGTTATTTTCTTAAATCACCTGCGTTTGGAAAGATCGCGCTACGCAACTTAAAATTTGATGACTTAGTGTTGCAGGCACCATGCGATGTTCTAAGAGTAAATTGGTCGAACTCAAAATACTGAAGCGATATCATTAAACTTCTTTGTTTTTTTTTTGTCTGGCAGAGTTTGAAACATTTTTTGCGACACTAAATCAATTGTTTGTTGCTCTTGACTTCCCATAGTTCGCACTAAAAATTATTAGCGACGATGCATGTTCGCGTTTAACGCCATAAACACGGAAGTCCACATGCGTTTGCAACCGACATTTGCATTCGTACATCACCAATAGAGCAGACGAAAGTGATAAAAATATTTCACCTCTTCGGAGCCTAGATCTGAACCTCAAACATCTTCCTTACATTAAAACCTCTTGATGTTAGCAGTAGCAATTTTCAATGAAGCGTTTGATCAACAGCATAAAGAGCAAGATATGCCAAAAATATACACACAGTGAATAAACTTAGAGCAAGGATTGTTAAAACCAGGCTTATATTTGTTCGATCTGCATACTTTCTTTCTCCATTTGAGCCGCAAGTTTCCAATCATGTATGCCTTTCTTTTCATCATATCCGTAAGTCCGTAGATGGTAGGATGCGGGGCCATCTTGATTCTTGTCAAAGATGAAGTGACCGCCGTGCACACCTGCATTGTCGCAAAGGTTGATTCAAGTCCATATTTATGAGCAAAACATTCACAGTACATTCATGACGTACCTTGAAAAGACACTTTACGTAGATAGCTGAACAGCTGAGTGGCCAGATTGTTCGTTCCCACAGTGCACCTCATTCGGGGGCAAAGTCCGCGAGTACCATTGCACAGGTCCTGATGCAGGGCGTGTAACGAATGAACAAACGCTAGGACAGCGTCCGATATGTACTGTGAACAGGAAAACACAAAGTACCATGCCAAGTTTTTCGATAGGTATTCGAGCCTCCATCTTATTAGACTGCCCTTGAAGTGAGTTGTTGTAGGCAGCAAAACTGATTTGCATAAACGTACAGACAGTGTCTATCGAAAGGAATTCCGCCACAACAATGAATCAGACACTATGATGTTTACCGAGTATGTATTTCTCCTATAGAGCAGACATCTTCAGCTCTTATCCAAATATAACTACGTACCAGCTAGGTAGTAGTAGGTGAATGGAAACATGCTCAGGCAAATATATACTGCAGCCGTGATTTTTCCTCGCATTACCTTTCGCTACAGGACTTTTTTTCGGATTTTGAAGAAAAAATGTCCGTGAATATAAATATGAATGTTAATAAGTTTTGGAGTAACGTAAATTGTTTGATGATGAGAAATGAGGTAGTACATAGTCGTGTAGAATGATACGAGTAAGAATGGCATTGATGGAATTTCGGGGCCAGTAAAAAGTGTGAATCTCTGCGATTGATTTATGCGACAGTCGGTTCTTTCAATTCCAAATGGCGTTATTTGGTTTAGCAGCGCAGACGAAAATATTGCCTTTTATTTTTGATGCCATGACTGCAAAAGTGAAATCATTTAATTTTGAAAACGAAAACATGTTTTTGATTTTATACTGGAATGTGTCATACAATCGCGCAAAAGCTTTGAACTTGTTTAAAAATGGGTCAAGAACAGTGAGGTGCATTTTTTGGAACGCTGGCAGCTAATTTTGTCTGCACTTTTTCGAGTTGACACCAGAAGTATAATCTTCATAGGACAAAAATACTAGCAAATACCTGTACGCTACTATAGCAAAAGGTCCAAACAAATGCTCTTGGAAATTAAGCGATTGCTGCTAAACAGCGGCATGCTTTGGTAATATTGATTCTCTTAATCAATGATTCCTAACTACAACGAAAACACCCAACCACGTGACTTAACGGCATTACTATTTTGAACATAATTTCAAAATAAACCTATTTGCTGATAGAATTTATCAAACAAAAAATAAGAAAACACAGGCTCATTTGGGAAAAATGTTTGAAACTAGATTTTTGTGGACACGTGTGCATTGTGACGAGGCAAAGTCCCACTGCTCTATTTTGTACTTAATTAGTGGTTTCAAACCTTTTTTGGTTAAGACCACTTTGAGCAACTCCAAGAGTGGAGAACATTACTCCTTTATTTACAATTCTAATTCAAAATCCCACGTTAATTGATAACTACAAAAAAAATTCCCGCAAAATTGCAGTAGTTCGTAGTCCAATATATGAATATCGTACATAATGACCTTGATAACTGAAAATGTTTTTAAGCAGAAAAATACGCTCGCATGAAATTATGGAGTTTGATTATGCCATTGATTAATTCCATTAAACAGTGGGATCTAGGACCGTAAAACCTTTTTTTCATTTGATTTTGGGTGACGGCAATTGGCGGCAGGCCGAAGCATGAAATTTGCTTCTTGCCTGGGCGGTTGAGGTCAACGCTCTTGCCCAAGGAGCGCACCGGCGATTCACTCAATGACCGTGGATCGAGCACACAACCTTTCAGTTGAGAGGCGGTCATTCTACCACCTTAGCGTTTCAAAATAGTACTTAAGTGCAGTGCAACAACGATTTGCGGTTCAGTAGTATATTGTTTTGCATATACAGGTGCGCAGTTAGCGGGTCAAAAAACACCGACATTTCCCCACGTTCTAAAGCACAAACCTTTTTGTTAGAAGTCGTTCATTTCATGTACGATGTAGGTGTTAAATTGCTCAACGCTCGATGAAAAGTGGAGAAGAAATTAACTATTTTGGTTCATCACATTATCTTTCCACGCGCTGCATACTGTTCAGATTGCTTGAAAAGAAGCATTGTTGCCTCATAAAGATCAAGACGTCTGAATGGATGGCCGAAGAATAGCACTTCGTTTGAATTTAAGTTGCCAGTTTGCTATAGCTACGGTTTTGCGCAGGATAGTCATAAAATAACAAGGCAGTATTTCAACTTGCACACGGGTGTGGCCTGGAGCAGTTCATTGCGACTGATCACAGTCTAGCATTTCTTAATGTTGTAAACGTGCCAATGGTTTACGAACAATATTTGCCTTTCACACGCACATGTGTGGGGGATACTTGTTGGTAGGTTGTCAAGCCGAGATGGTCGTCAGGTTGGCATAGGCGTCCGGACCCTTCGTTTCCTGGCAACATAACAACACTTGCAGGTTTATTTCATACTAACCTTGGCAGACGGTTATTACCCAAACGGAAAGCGAACGATTTGTAAAATTTTTCGCCCATCATTATGAATTAAGATCATAAAATACAAAACTCACATCATCAATCCTTTCCCAAACAAAAAAAAATATGCTAAGAATAACAACGCAGATAATGCAATGATGATAACGGCTCTCAGTGAAACAAGAAAACTTAGCGTGAATGTGGGGAGGCGCCGTAAGATATGCCACTATTTCGACTCGCACCTGGCAGCCCTGCTGATTTGAACAAGCTTACCCTGTAGCTTACATCCAAGCTGCTGGCTCAGATAAGGCGCAAACCAAGGGTTTAATGAAGACATTGCGCCTGTTCGATCCTTCAGTCGAAGTTTCCGGAAATACTCGTCGAATTCGGGAAGTATTGCTGATTTTGGCATGAAGCCGATCGAGCCTTGGATAAATGCAGAGCTAATTAGGCTGTTCAGGATTTGTAAAGCTATCCGCGCAACACAGCACTTACGGCTTAGTTGTCGTCGGTAAGAGGTGTCTCCCTTTGCGCTGGGCAGAACTCCCGCCCAGCCATCTGATGCAATCCATGTATACCGGTCCCGAGCAACGGGTGAATTTTCAGCTGCTCGCAGGACTCTTTCGGCTTCTTGTGTAACGGCGAAGAGTATAACCACTGGATAACAATCAAGCTTTGATATACTTTTGCGCTTGCCGCTGCACTTTAAGTAATTTGAACTGTGCGCTTTACCTTTCGATTCTGTGTAATTGGTCAGTTTCCTTATTGTGTCGTCATAAGCTTCTGGTTTAGAAGCCGGCGGCAGAGGGAGACCGATTGCAATACATACGTGTCGCTTTTTTGCCTGTTTCTCGATTCCTGAAAAGTTACGTAATCGTAGCAATTGCTTGTAAATCACTTCAGCACATGTATCGAGCAGCGACTGGCTCACGAAGTTTGCGTCACAGTACCCTGAAGCAGGGGCGTGCCGATGGGGGTCAAGTGGTACGTCGGGCACAATGCGCAGGACGCTGAATTACTGAGGGTGACGAAAAATCGCAACAGTGTCGCAAGTACTTTCTTCAATACAGTGAAATTGCTCTGTAGGAAGCGCCAAACTTGTTTCGTGACTTGAACACCATCTAACCTCGCCACGTCGCTGCCATGAAGTAACTCTAATGAAGACAGTTTATATTGCTACGTTCGAAACGGACGCAAGGAACAAAACATTTCGTTGAAAGTTTCCATCTTATGCAAAATTTCCAAAGGAACTTGCCATGCGTCCAATCTGGTTTCGTTGTTACATGAAAACATAAGGAAAAAGTCGTATGGGAGTTGTATAAAGTATGCATATCATGTGGTGGGGTTCCGAGCTTCTTCAGAGAAGTGATGTACTACCATTATGATATAGCTAAAATTTGCATTCGTTTGAATTGAGTTATAAAGCCAGGTTGCTGTAACATGTGTCCAGGGACTCTGATATAAATTTTACCAGGGGGCACGAAGACAGATACCGCCCCCCCCTCGTCAAAACTTGTGGGTCCCCGTCAAATCTTGTATAGCGTGTTTGTATAGTAATCAGCATATGTATAAAACAGCTACCATGCTAAGATTTAGAAATAAATTAATTGTCCTACTGGTAAATGGCTAACACAAGTAACTTTGGGTTTTGGGTTACAGAAAAGCTTAGCGTGGGTGGCGCGTTCATCCTCGCGGGCCCCACTATCTAGAGGGCCAGGGTACGATGTACCTCTTTTACCCCTTCGCCTAGTGCCTTTTCATTCAGAGGAAAAATTTAAGGCGTGTTTTGAAATCAGAAATGTTACAACGCAGCCTGCAACTTTTGAGTGGGCTGCAATGGATGCATGGGCACTGACCAACCGGAAACGTCATCCTTTG
>JGI24022J15233_10004951_pt1 | contig 13936 bp, 8 predicted proteins | sample Ectturendosymbi2_FD_15233 | JGI IMG/M metagenome (IMG submission 15233) | reverse complement strand
CTCCATCGCCGCGCAACTCGTGAACAACGGGGCACACAGTACCGGGGACCTTGTTGTCCACCAGGCTGGTCAACAAGGAGCTGTCCGACCAATGGAAGATTCCAACACCTGAGGGTCACAGTATCTCTGAAACCTTTAGGCCAGAGGAGCTTCCTGCTGCCCTCAGACGCCTGAAGCCAGGAAAGTCTCTGGGATTGGATTCCATCTTCCCGCAGTTTATACTCCACGCCAAGTCGGTTCTCAAGTCTAGGTTTTGCAACTTCCTCATTTCCTGCATGCACCAACTCAAAATTCCAAAGATCTGGAGATCTTTGTGAAGTGAACTGCTGAAACGGTAACTGAAAATATGTCAATGAATTTCCATCTGCACACATGACAATTTTTAGCCTTTGGAAATTTCGGTTTCTACCTGCGAAACGCTATTTTTATGTTGAAGAAAATAGCTCTTTGGTGTGATAGCTATTGCGATGTAGGCCACCTTCGCAGGTTAGTGCGACGCAGATGTTCTCAGATTAGCGGATTTTTTCGGAACGCATATGAGCATCACCGTAACATTGTACACAATCTTGCCCCTGCTCAGGAAACCATAAAATGCTATGCGCATCAGGAAAAGGAGGGTATAATGCTACCCATAATTTGCATACGTCTTCCTGGGACACGTGACATCCGTTATTCCCAGACCAAACTATGTTTTACTTTCTCATTGTTAATTACCTTCACGACAAAATTTTATCTGCGCAGCGAAGCATACATATCATAGAAATTTTATGCACTGTATCACCACAAAGGGGACTTTTTAATAGGGATATTTTGTTTGTGCGTAAAAAACGTCATGTGCGTGTTAGATCCGCTTTTTCTTCATATCAAGTCCTGGTGTAAGTAGACTCTGCACATATAAGCTATTGGTGAAATAGGTTTCGCACTTAAAATTGCATTGAAACGTTAACTTAGTAAGGTGTCCGAATATTGCTGCACATCAGGTAACCACGGGTAGTATGGTATCCATAGATCATATATATAGGCTTTCAGGGATATTTTTGTGAAGTAACTCTGGCACCATTCCAATGTCTCTGAAAATCAGGAAAAGACATGGAAGTACAGGTTTCTAAGATTTTTCTAAGTATACAAAATCAACAAAAAAGAAGCACAGCAGGGTGGTCCGCCACCTTGGTTACCCGTGCAGCGTCTTAACTATTTTACTGTGTCGAATGATTGAGAGCTTTCGATCTGAGCAGATACATTTTACACCATTACATCATGGCAAAGTGATTGCACATAATAACACGGCAAAATCGGCGGCTCAATGTCTGACGTTTATGGTAATAGTAGCAAAGTCATGGTACATGCTGCCATGGTGACACAGCTGGTAATCAACCGACCTTATGAACTTCAACGCAACGTCATACGCGGTAGAAATTTGCTCCCTAAACCTGTTTGTGGTCAAACATATTGTACAGCGTCGCCAATCGCGCTGGAAAACAAAAATCTGAAATTTTGAGATAGGCTTGAAGCGATCTTTTATGCCTCTTCCTAGGAACGTTTTTTGCGTTGGTTTCTCGATACTGTTTTCTAAAGTTACATGAACACCCAAAACAATACCTTCTTATCTACAAAGTAATGCAGGATTGAAAAGCAGGAAAACTAACCTCTACCTTTTTTTCAGACTGAAGCAGTCAGTGATCACTATCCGGTTGAATTCACCTTGCAGTAAATCTTCCCTCTTTTGACAAGGAAACACTAATAAATCTCTTTCATGTAAGCTCTGTCTTGGTGCGAGCATACGATGAAACTTACTAGATAGATAGATAGCTAGATAGATAGATAGACAGATACAGTAGATAGATAGATAGATAGATAGATAGATAGATAGATAGATAGATAGGTAGATAGATTTACTGTATTTGGGAGTACTAAGTGCATTGCACAAGGAATACTCTTCAAGAGAGCGAAAGATGGGGATCCGCAAAACACAAATATTATTTAGTCAAGTGCCTCATAAATAAGATGAAATCGATAAGAGGTTCTCTTTATGGAAAGATTGTGCCTACCACCTGACCTACTTTCTCTGTTCGATTTACAGGTTGTGGGATTAATGACCAAATTTGAAGAGGTTTTCTTGTAGGAGCGCAAAAGGCCATACCGTTTAAATGTCATGGAGCGAAATGTTCCAAACAAAGAGGAAAATAAAAACCCTACTAAAAAGAAATGCTCCTCGGGTTGCCATACTCTTTCATGATGCACGTACACCCATGTCAAAGACAGTGCTCTTGGCAAGACAGTATTCTTGACTAATAATATTTTCACATTACGTTATTAAACAGCTAGGCATGCAACTAAATAAGTAATACCAGTGTATCTAAACAAATAACACCTAAATATAAACGGCTTTTGGATAAAGATTGCAAATTTTATTTCAATAGGGCGTCTCTCCTACACCCAAGCCTATTTTCCAAATCATGCCATGCTAAACAAATAGTCATTGTTGAAACCAAAAGCGCCAAGGTTGCGCCAAAGGCTAATTCTTTGTATTGAATACACTGGGTAACGCGCCTGACGCGTATACCCTTGTTGGATTTCAAAAGAGAAAATAAACAAACGGTACTGGTCCCCACGAGTAAATCTGCAGAGCAAGCAAAACAAAATCAAATGTCAAATTCATATGCTTTACAAACTTCGACATCAGCTCCATCTTTTCGCTTTGAAAAATGAAAAAGAACGAGTGTGGATCTTGATTCAACTACTTAGATCTAAATTCTTCATGTTTTTCATGCAATGGCGTTCTTTAAGCCTTGCTATGACGTGATGCATCTCGGCGAAACTAAACATGCACTCTTGCGTTTCACTGATACAGAAAAACCAAGGTAAAATTAAAAAATATTATGCAACCACAATCAAACGCTTTCACAGGAGTTCCAACCTGCTTTAAGTACTGTTTACTAGTTTGGAGGTAGTAATATTACGTGAAAAACGCATCTCACAAACTTACTTGGATACAAGATAAGAGGGAACTATCTAAAACAGTGGTTCCCAAAGTGGGCGGTACCGCCTCCCTGGGCACGGTAAGAAATTCTAGGGGGGAGGTGAAGCAGAAATGGGCGGTTGGAGGGCGGTGAAGCAGAAATGAGCGGTTAGGGGGCGATAGTAGACCCACTTTGTGATTGCATTTCTGTTGTCTTAGTAACTTTAAGTGACCAAAGTGATAAAAAACAGCATGATCAACAAACATGTATGCATGTAACTTGTAAACAAAAACTTTCGTTTTAGGAGCAAAACTGAGGTGAAATGCTAGGAAATAAATTGATGAACTGCAGTTTCCATCACTGAAGGTAAGTTGCACAGTAAAACTGTCCTCCTCTATAATGAAATAATTATGACTGGAATTTTCATCAGCTGTACTTCTTGGCACAGGTGAACTGCTACTTAATAGCACCCATTTCAATACAGTGGCTATCACCGGTCAGGTGTGAGAATGCACACTTGCACTTAGACTCAGCCTGTAACCAAAAGCGTGAGCTAATTTTGGATGGAGTGATTTAGTGATCACAAATACAATAATAACCTTGTACGAGTTCAATTCAAAAGTAGAAAGGCAATTTATACTTTTTACAGATAGTGTTAGGTGCCAACAAGAATAAGTTACCTAAAGGGAGTCGAAAATATTACTGAAAACAGAAGTGTGTTTCAGAACGCACTTTAGGTTGAGCAGCGCCAAGGAAATCCAAGTAAAGAGAGATGGTAGAGCCAATGGACGACTGCAAGTGTCACGGCTAAGTTCAAAAACTTTTAAAATGTGCAGACGAAATTCAATCATGCACTGCTCCCAACTCAAAATTTACTTAAAATGTGGTAGAGTATTAATGGATTGATTGATCAAAGGACACTAAAGCGTTTAGAAGTATTCTTCTAAGTTTAGGCAATGTGGTGCACTGGGATAATGGTAAAGAGAGTTTGTACGCATGCTGCTGCACACAGAAGGTGGCTGTCAAAGGGTGTCATATATACAATATCTCGGCTGTCACAATCCACAGATATCTTCACGAAGTTCAGTGAAGTTAATTTGCAATTGCAAGGGAATGGTGTTAACGTCATTAAAGCCAAATCAACAATCTTCACTTTGTTGTCCAAGTTTAATGCTGTTCAAACGAAATCCAAGCCCATCATGAACTCTGACAGTTTGCAAGTCATTACCTCTAACTGTTTCCAACTGCTAAATGAGTTAATTTACTAAATTAAGTTTTATAATGAAATGCATCTTTGCGCTCATTCTTGTTTTAATCATTTTCAAACATACCAAATATACAATACGAAAAAATTGTGTTGATATGTGTCCTCGGCATGGTCGGGGGGCGATAGAAACTTGTTTGTCAGAAAAGGGGGCTTAACCAAAAAAGATTGAGAAACACTGATCTGAAAGAAACCGATTCGACTCAATAGATCAAGACATTAACGTTGCGAAACTGGTCAATGCAAGCAACTCAATCACAGTCAGGGGATGCCAAGCACAAATTTAGTGAAGTGGCGTTGCAGACTCTTCAAGTTTAGACCTGTGTTGAATGACTTCAATCCGATCTAGAATTCTGAAGTCTTGTGAGGAACTTTCAACCTGCTGTCTCATTAGCATTTGTTTTTCTGTGGTTATCTATGCAGTAACCTGTGGCCAAATGGGGATATTGGTACAACAGGAACCGGATTGTCAATTAACTTAGTAACAGAGGTGAAGGTTTCGTCTAACATCTTCAGGGATAAACGCCTTGCTACACAACAGTGATAGCGTGTCGCGAGCCAATAACTCGACTAGAGTCATGACTTTCACTGAGTAACTCGATACGACTCAAGTCACAGTGAATGACTCGGGACTGGAGTCATAGTCATTTTTAGAAATTCTAGAAACGTCTGTAGCTCTTAGGTATTGGACAGAACTTTCAAATGCATAGGCCTATTATTTCTCATTTTTTTAATGAAATGAGTCAAGTGAAATCTATTTGTGTGAACGTTTTGGTATTTAGAAGGGAAACAACAAATGGAAAACCTGTAATTTCATTTGACTTGACATTCACTCGAGCTTGCAAACCAATGACTCGATAGTTTTTTGACACACGACTCTGACTCGACTCCACCAACTGATGACATGACTCTGACTCGGAAAAGATTCAGATAACTCCGACTTGACTCGTAATTATGACTCGGGCGCATCACTGCTGCACGAACATGTTTTTTGAGATCTCAAAGGCATGGGCGTTGGAAGGATTTTTTCCAGGGGGCCAAGAGTGGATTTTTCCAGGGGTAGCCAAAAAGACTTTTCCAGGGGTAGCCAAAAAGACTTTTCCAGGTAGTGGCAAAAGTGAAATTTCATTTTACCCACTCGAAACCAAGAAAACAACCTTTTTGCTGAAACTTTAGTAGAAAAATGTCAAATTTCAAAATGAAAGGGGGCCAAATTCCCTGCCCCCTTTCCGATGCCCATGCTCAAAAGTAGTTGCTTGAAATGGGAAGATCTAGTTAGAAAAGCCTCCGTGAGAATTGTTTCAGCAAGAAACTGCAAAGATTGGAATCACTGTATGTTGCAATTGCTAAAATTTAGATAATATTTTAGAAACACTTAATGGTTTTTCTAATAATCTAGGTGGACTGGCTAGAGAACAACTGCAATGCAAACAATAGGATTTGGTTTTAATGAAACACGAGGAAAATATGTGAAAAGAAGGCCTACAGAAGAGGTCAAAGTGCTTGTATTATTGTATGAGGCTTTCTTCAACTGCTGCGCTCTTTGACGTAAGCAGCTCTTAAAGTGGATTGTGCACTGCCTATCAGATGACTGGCATAGGTCCCGACACCCCGAAGTTGTGGTGAAACAGATAACTTCGCGGCAGTTTTATTAAGTAAGATGATTTGCAGGATTGCCCTATGCAAATTTTTTCAACATATCCGACAACAAACGACCTAAGTAGAAGAATCACCTGCAAAAAAACAATTTAGTGTACGCTAAAACGCAACAGGTATACATTGCATAATTCAAAATGGCCATTCTCTTTGCTATGGCAAACGGGTATTGTAAAATTTGCAATGCATGATTTGTTGCTTTCAGAATTCTGCACGTTAATTTTCTTTGTGGTTGCAGGTCAGTTAGAGGCAAAGGAAAGACGTCTCACATCGGCTTGTTGAGAATGTTGAATCATGCTCATGAGAGTGGTTCACGTGAGCGAGAGAAAGCTGATGCCAAAACTGATCCACCACATGTGGTTCTCAGAAAGACAAAAACAATACAAATGAACCAGATTTTGCCTACTGTAAAAGGAGCAACTGCAGGTACTAGCGCAAGCGCGTAGCTATGAACAATCTGAGGGCAAGGCTTGTCTACTCGAAAATGATGGACTTCTCGCTTTCGAGACAATATTCGCTCAACGTTTGAATACTTGCCGTCCAAAATTTTGATGAAGTATTGCGTCTTTCGCCAAGACTGGCTACGTACTAGAAAGAGTGCAAATGATACATGTACTAGAAAGAGTGCAAATGATACATGTACTAGAAAGAGTGCAAATGATAAGCATTTCCCCACCATGGCGAATAGTCCGCGGCTACTGCGAAAGTGGAAGCTTCCTGAATTGTTTATAAATGGGAAAGATTGATCTGAGAGCGAAGTGGTCCTACAGATCAGCGGTTCAGCCGCTGTAAGGGCACCATTCAAATGTGACGTTGGGTTGTGACCACGGCCATTTAAGTTGCAGTCGCAACTGATTGATTGCCAAACCATGACGCAACACGCAAGCTTTTCGAAAAGGCTCCCAAATTAACATCTGGGTCTTGCGCGTAATGACGGCGGAAAGTCGCGTTTTTTGACAAATTTCGATTGTTTCGGAGTGTGGAAACTCGAATATGTCGTCAAATAGTTTCAGTTGTTGTCACACAAATTTGAGGTAATTGAAGCTCATACCTGTACATTCATTTTCACATTCGATTTTCTTCTGGGAAGTGTCGCTGGAGCAGCAGCCCTGGCAAAACCCAAAATACATCACGGTCAACAGAAATCTCAGATTGTTCTGCTGGCACCACATGAAGAGGAGGGCTGAGATGTAGTCAAGCCAGCTGGTCCTTGTCATATTCTGGACCACTTTTTCGTTTGTGTAGCCAGCAGGAAGTGCCTCGCCAAACTTGCCTGGGACATTCTGGACACGTGGCCGAACCAAAACAGCTGGGATCTCTCAATTCAAAGAAGTGGCACGATGCTGAGGGCTTTACGAATCTCACATCTGCGCACTTTTGTCACACCGCAAACTTTTCGCAAAAATCCCATCTCAGGCGCTTCCACTTAAGATAACATTATTTTGTCATTACCCATTCCCATAGGCATTGGCGTCCGCAAGTGGGCAAAACGTGCATTCCCATTCCTGGAAGTTGGGACTAAGAACCAAAAATTCCTAGAAAACTTAACGTCAGCAATTTAATTCCTATTAGGCGTTTCGCCGCATGGGACTATTGATTGTTGAACGCAGACATCTTTTGGCAAATAATGCAGCAAAACAGTGACTGTTGATAGGCTGATAGCGGTAGTTTTATACTGTGTGGAAAGAAGCATAGACCACTGTAGTGATAGTATGTTTTAAAAACAAAAAGAAGAAACAACACTACAAATCTCCTGAGTTTAGATCTAAAGTCATTTTACTTTACACACCCGACTTGGGAGAGACATTGAAACGAATTCTGGAGAGACATCGTATACAAACTTTAATTAAACTAAGTACAGTCCGAACTTCAGGAAATGTTACCGTACCCGCCAGCAAACGTCGAGGCGTCCTCTATATGAAATTTCATGTGGAGTTGTGAACACAAATACATGGGAGAAACGAAACGAAGCACTCGACTGAAAGAACACCACAGGGACACCTTACCTATAGATATTCTTAAAAATCCAGAAAAAAAACAGCCTTAACAAAACATGCAGCCCAAAGTAGCGTTGGTTTCAACCAGGGGGGATCCCGCCAGTAAGGTTAAAAGGGGAGCGATTTTAGTAATATTTGGTAGTCATGTCTCATTGTGGGTTCACTACTGTAAGAGAGATGAAGTATACTTCACAACACTAATGTGACAAAACAATAGACGAAAGAACGGCCTGATTTGGGGAATGTTGTTTTCCGAATTGTAAAAAGTAATGTTCAATTGAGTTACTTTTGTAGGTTTTAAGGAGGGCGATCGCCCCAATTGCACCCCTGGATCCGCCCCTGGTTTCAACTGGGTGAAGCCCATGTTCTGCATCACGTAAATAGCTACCATAAACGCATGTTTTAGTTTAGAATCTTTGTATATTAATTGAAAAACTAACACTATGAATGATAAAACGCAAATTTCCCTGCTACAATATTTATCATAATGTATCAAAACATGAGTGAAACTTATCCGTTACCTGACTTCCTGGAGTTTGTCATCTTACTGACCGCTTCAGCGCCTGCAGATTTGCAAACTCACCAGTCAAATTAATCACATTATTGGATAGCTATGTATCGCACACTTTCACGTTATTTACTGGTTTACTTAGTCACGTTTTGTGCATTTCTGTGCAGGTTTTATTGTATTTACTGCGTTGTTATCTACATTGTAATCTTCCAGCGTTTTCATTTTACAATTCCACGTTTTCTGTCAGGAGATCTGTAGTGTTGTATCTTCTTTTTGTTTTAAAACATACTGTCACCCACAGTGGCCTATGCGGCTGACTGACTGGTTAGTGACTGTGATGGAAGTACTGGATCAGGTTTGAATAATTATAACGTAAGCAGGGTTGAAGTGGGGCGGGAACGCGTGGGAACGGCGTTCCCGCGCCTTTTTTTGAGCACTACAACCCTGAACGTAAGTACGAGTTGAGACCAATATAGAAGAGGTCGATCTACGTAAAGGTACGTACGAAACAGTTTTATTTGCTATATTGTTTTAAAATAGATAATACAGCTTTCAATCAGCATTTAGAATGGATTTTAGTCACTGAAAGTGACTAGTAGCCATGAAGCACACAGTTGAGCAGATGAGAATATGAGCAATTTTTCTCAGATTTTTCTTGACTCTGCGTTATGAAGTATAGAGTACGGATTCTTTTTTTATGTTATCAAACAATGTAAATATTTTCAAACCCAATAGAGGTGTTATTAGTTAATTTATAAGTTTTTTTCAATGATATTCTTAAGTTTTCCTATCATGTGAGGGCGGTCGGCATTTTGTGTTTATATACAATTATGTCGTCATAGATGATATGTGCCTGTAACAATCAAAATGACGTATTAGCTAGGTGCGGGTAGGTAAGTAGGCTTAGTGCACAAGTTCTTTGCGATGCTGGAAATGTAATAAAATGTTACATAAAAATACTTGTTTTTTTTGCACAAATCCTACATTTAAGGTGCAATAATAAACAAACTTTACATGTATGTAGTACAATTGTAATATATCACCTTTAGTAGCAAAATATTTTGTATTTAGTAACTGTTAAATGACCAGTGACATAGGCTACTGATAGACTTGTCAGCATTTGTACACTGCGCTCAAGAAAGTTTCATTCAGGATTTTGTTTGACTACTCTTGCAAGAGGTTTGTGGCTTGGCTTGTCAGATGTGTTTTGCAAAAATATGTTTTGCAAAACCATTTTGTCAATAATGACAGATATAGCCTGTTCTAAGCGCGTATGTAATGGCACCGGTTTCTTCAGTATCATTTTTTATGAAAAAGAACGCTTTTTTGACAATGCATTGTTTGTGTTGATTTCTTTTCGATTTCATGAAACTCTCACAACGCTTGGTTTGAAAATTTTTAAATAGTGCTTGAACGTATGCTTCGTAAGCATAGTCATGCTAAGCATTAGCAAACTGACCTACTTTGAATTAAAATATATATCTGCAGAGCTTGTTGTGAACAGAGGCGTTTTTTCAAACTCTCAGAAAAGAAAGCACATTAGAAAAGTTCAATTTTACATGTGGTATATCACATTCTGAAAAGAGCATCTTTCCGCACAATTTGATGTTTTCTTTTCTACGGTAGTATTTCCTGTATGAACACCATAGTACAACTGATAAGTTCTTGCGTGTGACATTCACTTCAGTCTGCAAAAACATTTTCTAGCTCAGCTGAACATCTTCAAAAATTTCTCATTACCTTCTGGAAGCCTAAGACTGCCTGAGAGATGACCTACCGGTTGATTGCCTGGCTCTTGGGCCAATTATCGTCCGCCGACCAAAATATGTGTTAGTTCAATGCAGCTAACGTGATCGCGAAAATAATGTAGCCTATTTGCTATTATTTTTGGAAGGATTAATATTCTCCATACCACTGCAAACGACAAAAATCTTATCGAAAAACTAAGAGAAATCAGGGGTAAGCCAAGTTGTTGTCGTTATTAGTGAACACTGCGCATTCAAACACAGCCTATCCATAGCTTTGCCATTGGCGATAGTAACAATCATTGAGCTAAAAACTTTCTCCAAGAGTTAATCTTTGTACATTTAATCACATTCGCAATGAAAACCGCTTTGTAGGAAAAAAATTTAAGAAAACATTGAATCAACGAAAATTGCTAAGACTAAATATTATTTCTCAATCTCTGTTTTTACGCAGTGGAGTATACAAGGTTCGCTAGTCTCTACAAAGTTACTCTGTTCAGGTTCATTTCTATGGTTTTCTTGCATTCTTCTGCAATAGCCTGCAGTTCGGACAACAACCCTTCCTGCGCTGGTTTCACGATAATTGCCAAAAACATGCTCATACAGATAACGTTAAGGCGAAGGAGTATGGTAAGTATGACTAACCAAACGAACAGAGAAAACAAAGAGAAAGTGATTATATTGTTAACATTTTAATGTGCTAACCCCCTGGAGAAATCTGATGGATTTCAATTACCCATTTTCATAAAATAAAAATTTACAGCTTGCGATCAATTAATAATAAAACAACACAAAAATTACGTCATAATTTGCATTCACATGTCCACTAAAATGTAATCAATGGGAAAGCTGATACTGTTTCATTCCTATCAAGCGGTCAAACCTAATCAGGGACGCTTGTAAAATCAAACTTCAGAAAAACGTTTTGCAGCTGCGTTTCTTTGGAGGCATCTGATAGTTTTTAGCTTAAACTAGACTGCGCTATACCCTGCACTGCTAGCACAGTCACTAGACCAGTGGTTCCCAACCTTTTCAGTGTCATGGACCCTTTTTGACGATTTGTCTGAAAGCTATGAACCACTTCAATAAAATCAGTTGAAAGCAGGGCTGCGGAGCCGGAGCCCCGGAGCCGGTCATTTTCGGTGGATCCGGAGCTGCTTTTAAAATTTAGCTGGAACCGGAGTCGGAGCTGGTGGTTAATTTAGCAGCTCCGGCTCCTGACCCTTTCTGAGATGCATCATCCAACACTATTTGCTAAGGCCCTGAAAAACAAAGCTCTCTGAACTGGTTCACGCCTCACAGCACCTTACTATCGTCAATTATGAATTATGGCTAAACGATAGCGCTCAGTGATGTATACAAGTGGCTAGTCGACACGCTTGCCCGCATGCCCATCGCACAGTGTTGCCAGGTGTGCTGTTTTTCCGCCAAATTTGGCTATTTCTTTATTTGGTTGGCGGGTAAAATTTGCTTTTGCCGTGTGGCGGATTTTTTGTCTATTTTCAAAATATTTTGGCTGAAAATTTGGCGGATTTTTGTGCAAGATTTAGACCAGTGTTTGGTTCATAAAAAAGCTGTAAAAATCCACTTAATATTCTATAGGGTCGCCAAACTCATTGTTTCTGAATGTGTAAGGTCGTTTGTATCGCTGCCGGCTGCTTCAGTCCACAGGAAACCCTGTGTTTGGTTAGGCTTCAGTGATCAGATTGTCCCACGACAGGTCGATGTAGCAGACGTGTGCTGGACTGCATTGAATCTACCTACTGAGAGAATAGACGTAGTGGAAAGTCGTAAGTTGCCCAAATATTGATACGATTCTTCCAGAGAACATGGTCATAGGCGATCCTATTAGTTTAACAGCTTTATTTTTGATGTTTTATCAACAGCTAAATGGAACAATGAGACGCTTATGCCCAATTTCAGTTAGAAAATCAAAAAGAAAATGAGGATACTTTAAATCAGGGGTTCCCAACCTGGGGTACATTTACCTCCAGGGATACATTTGCCTATCCGAAGAGGTACATTTAAGGTTAGCAATAGACGAGAAAATGTGTTTGCATATTATTTATTTCCAAATATTTATACATACATCAGTGATTATTATCTTCAAAAATCATAATACGCTCATTGTTAAATATATATTTATAATATATATATGAAAAATCATGATCAAAGATTTTGTCATAAGAAATTTTAGGGGCACATCTTCATCTGTAGCATGGTGAAGGGAACATGCTTATCTGTTGAAATTCTGAAGGGGTGTGTGCTCATCTGTCGGACTGCTGAAGGGGTTCATGGTTAGAGAAAGGTTGGGAACCCCTGCTTCAGATCAATGAGCTGTAAAGCACTATTTGCACAGATTTTTTTATGAAATTTTTAATTTTGGATAACATTATACAAGTTACTGGAATTGATTCGTCACCTTATTGATGCCAGGTCTCCAGCTTAGTTTGTTCTAAAAAACTCAAATGTTCTTAATTGCTTCTGGTGTTGATGTCATTATTGATGAAGAGGAAGTAGCGTCAGGTTTCAAAAATTGTGAACGGATGAACGGTTTTAAATCATGGATTCGAAAAAGTGAAATTTAACGCTAAGAAAGCCTGGTGCAAGTTGTGTCGCTGTGAAGTCAGAGCACATTGATATGATTTCAAATAGCCATTATGCTTCTAATAAACACCAGCGTAATGCCGTTCCCCATTAAACCATTCGGGAGCATGGTGATTTGCATGGTAATTTGTTAAACTTTGGTTTTCAAAAACGTCCTGACAGCAGCAGTCAGTTGCTTCGTTTTGCATTTGTGAATAGTTTTGTAAATGCCGGAGGCTGTAGATACATGTTATAATCTTTACGTAAGGTGCGATGATATGTACACCATCTGCAGCCACTGCCTTCACAAATTGGTTTTGCAAAGATTGTATGGTTCCTAAACGCACCAGAGATTATTTTTTTACAGTCCACGAAATTAACGAACTGAACTTTTCAGTGGCTTTTAATCATAGGTGTAAGAGCAGGCAACCTTTTGGTGGTGTGAAGGGTTTTTGCCCAAATTTCCCCAAACCTGCCCGATAAAAATTCCAAAGAAATTGACCTCCAAAAAATAAACGATTGCATTTTTTTCAAATCCAGGCACTTCAAGCACCATTTTTGCCCAAATTTTACCCAAACCTGCCCAAATTTCCCCTAACGTGCCCTACAAGAGGAAAATTAAAACACGAGCCACCAACAAAAGTGTCTGCACTTCCATTTTGGGTGCCATTTTTGTTGAATAAAAAAAGCATACAGCAATTTTGCAGAAGTTTACACAGATTTTGCCCAAATTTCTTCAGATTTTGCCCGGATTTTCACTAAATCAAAACGTTTGGGGGTGCGGTTGCACCCCCGCTTCCTACACCAGTGGTTTTAATGTTTTTTGTCAGTTTTCAGACTTGGCTATTTTTGGCTATAGGTTTTTGCCATTTTGGCTAGTTTTGGCTAATTGTTTTCTGAAATTTGGCTATAAAACTTTCTGAAATCTGGCAACACTGCGCGCTTGTGAATTGCACCAAGATTGCTAACACAGGTCAGGAGCAACTGACTAGCTGTTAGTCCAAAATAGCCACAATTAAAGTCATTGCCGAACGCCTTCTTTCGTTTGAGCGAGTTCTTCTTTTATCCACTGCTTGGCCGCACTAGAATAAAATTTTAATTGCCTTTGTGAGAGCATTGGATATTCGTCCTTAACACTTAACCAGAAATATGAAGGAGCTGTTTGATTGAAGCTTAATTCAAGCTTAAGCTTAATCTGACAAATTTGCCTGCATTCA
>JGI24022J15233_10004949_pt1 | contig 13938 bp, 9 predicted proteins | sample Ectturendosymbi2_FD_15233 | JGI IMG/M metagenome (IMG submission 15233) | reverse complement strand
GGCGGTACCGCCCCCTTGGGGGAGGTGAGAAACTCTAGGGGGGCGGTGAAGCAGAAATGGGCGGTTGGGGGGCGACGGGATACCCAGTTAAAAATTACATTTCTGTTGTCTTACTAACTTTGAGTGACAAATGTCATAAAAACAGTATGATCAACAAACATGTATGCATGTAATTTGTAAACAAAAACTTAGCGTTTTGTAAACAAAACAGAGGTGAAATGCTAGGAGATAAATTGATAAACTGCAGTTTCCATCACTAAACATAAGCTGCACAGTAAAACTGCCCTCCTCTATAATGAAATGATTATGATCGGAATTTTCGTCAGCTGTACTTCTTGGCATGGGTAAACTGCTACTCCATAATGCCCGTTTTGTTACAGTGACTATCACCAGTCATGTGTGAGAATACAAACTTGCACTTAGAATCAGTCTGTAACCAAAATCGTGAGCTAATTTTGGATGGAGTGGTTTAATGATCACAAATATAATAATAACCTTTAAGTTCAAATGCTTTTAAAATCTGCAGATAAAATTCAATCCTACACTGTTCCGAACTCAAAATTTACTAAAAATGTGGCAGAGTATTAATGGATTGATCAAAGGGTACCAAAGGGTTTAGAAGTGTTCTGCTAAGTTTAGGTAATGTGGTGCACTCAGATGATGATGAAGAGGGTTTGTATGCCTGTTGCTGCACACAGAAGGTGGCTGTCAATAAAGGGTGTCACAGATGCAGTATCTTGGCTGTCACAGTCCATGGATATCTTCACGAAGTTCAATGAAGTTAATTTGCAATTGCAGGGGAATGATGTTAACCTCATCAAAGTCAAATCATCAATCTCCACCTTCTTGTCCAAGTTTAATGCTTTTCAAACAAAGTCGAGCCCGTCTCAAATATGAACTCAAACAGTTACCAAATCATGAACTCTAACAGTTTCCAACTGCTAAATGAGTTAAAGTTTTATGTGAAATGCATCTTTGCGCTAATTCTTGTTTTAATCATTTTCAAACATACCAAATATACAATACGAAAACATTGTGTTGATATGTGTGCCAGGCATGGTAGGGGTGCGATAGAAATTTGTTTGTCAGAAAAGGGGGCACTAGCCAAAAAAAGATTGGGAAACACTGGCATACACTGTTTCAAAAGCAATGTGATGTTTGTACCAGCAAATGTGGCAATGATTTAGAACAGTGTTTCTCAAAGTTTTTATTCCATCGCCCTCTTTTCACTCTTGACACGCCATTTTCGCCCCCCAAGCCTGATAAAGCAAACACAAGGTAGAAAATTTAAATAATTTTGTTTAAAGAAAGTATTTAATTGCTGAACCAAGCCATTAAAAAGCTGAAATAAGGAATTGTATTACGACGCTAATATTACGTTCAGAATTCTTGTGAAAATAATCCAGGGCTACGGAGCCGGAGTTGGTATTTTGCCTAGAGCCGGCGCTCAAATTAAAAATCAGGAGCCGGAGCTAAATTTAAAATTTAGGACCGGAGCTGGAGGTATGGCCATTTGAGAAGTAGCTCCAGCTCTGCGTTCCTTCGTAGATGCTAACGGTTTTGCCAAATAGATTTACGTTTGCTCTTTTTAGCACACTAAACGCGATAGCTACGAGTTATGACACTAGACTACAGCAATGGATCTGCAAGCCTTGGTGTTTCTTTGGTAAGGCTAGGACATAGCTAACGCTGTGACATCATAACCGTGACATCGCTGAGGCTGTGACATCTTAGCTGGTAGGTGTGGTGTTACTGGTTGAACAGTGGTTCTCAAACATTGTTCTAAGAGCCGCATGCAGCTCCCAAGCATCCTTTCCGCGGCTTTTAGCAATCTTTCTGTAACATATTATATTTGAATAAGAGCTTAATGATGCCTACTTCGTAAGCGAAATATATACTCTCTAGGAGCTTAGTGTCTGATTCTTTGCCGGGAAAGTATTCCTTTCGATAGTCAGTCTCGTTCAGTAACACCTCTTATATTTTGCGTAACAAACTTCATTAATGCAATGAAACAAAACGTGTCAATTGACTTGTGGTAAATTTTTTTTGTGCGGCGGTCTAACAAAAAATTGTAGGTCTGGATTTGACTCCTTCAGCAAAATGGTTGAGAACCCCTGTTGTAGAAGTAAGAAAAACGTTAACTACCACGAAATCTTACTTTCTAGTCAGAACAATCAAACCGGGTCTGTAGTATAGCGATCTCAAAAGAACTGAGCTATATAATGAGTAGTTATATAATAAAATATCCACAGCTTTTGTAGCTGTGTGGCCATTCTCTTAGCAGAGAGTATGATCAGAACATGATACCATTTCAGATTTAAGCGTGTAGGAATTTTTATTAGAAACCATTAGGCTTACTATCAGTGTTTACTAGATTATTGGCAAAGTTCATTAGGAAACATTACGTTTACAAGCAGTAGCATAACATGACAGTTGTAAATAATTGGTAACGAACTAGCGTTTCCTTGCATAGCAATACAATATCAGGAGGGTATAAAAATCAATGTAAACAAATGTTGACTTTTCTTCAAGTTTTTATCTGTGGAAAAAATTTGTTTTCAGCACGGTAACCAGTCTTATTTCCTCCTAAGCTTTGTGCTTTACTCTGCGATTCAACACTGCTTATTATGAGTGCAAACGATAAGAAATCAGAAGTTTTCAGCTATTTTAAATAAGTCAAATGTGAATTTCTTGCTAGAAGTCATACTGCTTCTTTGAACAAAGGACTTTCAAACACATCTTCTCATTTGTGTTAATGCAAATGTGTGCGTGTTTGAAAGAACGCATGAGAGTCGACTGCTTAACGCTCTTTACATGGTTTGACTGGGCAGCACTGTTAGCTGGAATCGTCAAGACTGCAACAGGCAAAGCATGCAACGAGTGCAAAACACGTGGTCAACTGGGACTCGTCTGTGTTTAAATGCTCGGACACAAATGTAGTTTTCCAAACAGCAGTTTTCTTGATTCTGGTTGTAAGAAATAACAAACGGTCCGCAGGCATTGACGGCAAAACTACCTTTCCAGAAATCGTTTGTATTACCGTTACCTTGAGTTACTTTTCTGCTAGAAGCTATTCTCTGAATCGTTGGAACCTGTGACTTGTTTTTCGCTGTATTTTCTCATGTTAAGAGCGCTGCTTGTAAAAAAAAATACCAGATTAAATTACTCAAAAAGGTTTGGTGTATTCTCTTAGTTTTGTGTACATGATTTAATTAATTTTCCATTCAACTTGAGGCACACCAAGACAATTACAATATTAACATGTAAAAACAACGAGAAGCCGGAGCTGGATCCGGAGCCATGAAAAAAAAGAGATCCGGAGCCACATTCATGAAAGCTAAGAGCTCCGAAGCTGAAGCCATGTTCATGAAAAGAGCTCCGGAATGGAGCTGTGTCATTTTTCCGACGGTTCTGCAGCCCTGAAATAATCCACACTGCAGCCGAACACATAGACGATCTAGAGTACAAATTCAATGGATAAATTGCTTGGCAACAACCTCCAACGATTATTATCAGTAAATTAAAATTTGTAAGAAACTAACAAGTCATAATAGTAGGCTACTGATGTTAACTCAATGATTGATTAGTGGTGAGCATTTTTGCCCCCCCTTTTTTTTCACCCTCTTACCCATCAAAATTGCCCCTAGGGGGTTCCACCCACGTTGAGAAACACTGTTCTAGGCTATAGCTCAATTTATGAATATTTGATGTATTTGATTATAGAGGATGTGTTCTGTTGTCATAAACCATGGCTTTGTTCCATATAAAATTGTAAAAAAACACAAAATCGTAGAAAAAATGTGGAGGTTGTACTTTGAAAAAAATTCATGGCTTGTTTCTGCAGTATTTACAAGCTCTAGGCTTGTTGTAAGCTTGCGAGGAATCAGCCAACTGGGTTCTGCTTTAATCTTTTTGTGATGATTCAAACTTGTGCATATCTCTCTGCGATGTTCAGTATCATCCAAAGTGTAGCCCATATGCATGTAAAGCAATAAGTGAGCATGCAATTTTGAGAATGCCAACTTTTAAACTTTTTCACATGTACTTTAAAAAATTGGAAAGATTTGAGTTCTTCAACTCTGGTTTCTCACAGACAGCGATGTAGTGTACTTGAAATCTATGTCCTGAGGTTGATCACCAACTTCACCTGGCAGACAGTTTTTGTGGAACCAACTCATGCTGGTTATGTAAAAAATCTGCTCCTTTTCTCGTTCGTCACCCATGCATGTGGTAACATCCCATATTGACTGCTTGCTTTTGTTGTCAACAGCGAAATCACTGACACACTGAGCCATATGCTGCAAATCGAACTTAACTTGGCAATATCCACTCTCCTAAAAACTAAGCAAAATATTCAAGGCTTCTTTTTGCTGCTTTTCCAATACTTAAGTTTTACATCTTCAATCTAAATTGTATCTGAAGTGTATCTTACCCAATTCCTAGTTTTCTATGATGGTATGCCACTGGGTAATGGCAAACAATTGATGATTGCAAACGCATTAACAATTTGGTGGATTCCACAGGTGCAAAACAATTTTTTTCTGTGGCACATCTTAGCATGACCTTAAATTTCCATTCATCCACACTCACTGCAACGTGTGCAACAATGAAGCACATCCATATTATTTTGAAAATGTTTGAAAACCTGCTTAAAACTTTGATGTCTGGGTTAATTCAAGTAGTTCACAAAAAAACAGCTGGATCGCACGTGGCTTTGGGCGGGAATATCTCTGCTTCTATACGGGTTACGGACCTGGTCAAAGTGTTAAAAGACGCAGCAAGTCTTCTAGTTTATACTCGAAAAAAATTTTTCTCATTGGGGGATGCAGGTTTTTTGAGTGACGTCATAAGTGGAGGACTTTTTGGCCACCTTGGTCAACTTCACCTGGCCCTGGGTGCCAACCGTTAGATCAGGGTTTACCAACACAATGCCTGCGGGCACCAGGTCACCCACAAGGACCACGTTGATCGCCCGTGGGCCTGTTTTGAAAATAGCATTAAGATGATAAGTATCGTCGCATAGATTAACATCATTATTGATAACATAATTAAAGGTAAATTGAGCAAAATTTTTATTTCAGAAGTATGTATCAAACTAGTAGCCCTTAGCGTTAATCGGTACCTAAGAAGTAGCTCTCAGTTACTGAAAGGTTGGTGACCCCTGCATTAGATGGTACTATTTTGTTGAAGTTTTTATTGGATTCTAGGCTACAATCCGAGTCTTTTGATACTTTGGATGACCTGCTGGAGTTTTAGAATTGTTTACTGATTAGCTGATTAGATAATTAAATTGTTTATTTAAGATCATAACTTTTGAACCAGAAACGCTAGAAAGTTGATCAAAGGCTCAAAAAACTCGGACTCGAGCCTAGTTTCCAGTGAAAACTTCAGCGAAATACTTTGGCCTATCGCTTGGGCCTTAGGCCAAGCAACATGAGCCAAAATGGCCCAAAAATTACTTCGCTTATGATGCCACTCACAAAAAATCCACAACCCCCAAAAAAGAATATTTTTCGAGTGCAGTCTAGAAGACTGTCCGATTTGTTTGAGCCCTTGAACAGCTCTTTAGCGCAATCGGCGGAGGAGCTATGGCAATGGTAAGGCAACTGACAACTGCTGGTTTTAGGCCAATTTCAAAGTATGAATATATCGTACCCCAGCTCTGAAAGTGTTAAGTCACTTACAAGGGAATCAACTCGAGTTTTTAGTAGAAACTAGGCTGTAATCCGAGTCTCTTGAGCCTTTGATTGGCTTTCTAGTGTTTCTGGTTTAATCGTTATGGCAAAATAACCAGCCTTTTTTATCCAAAAATAATATTTTTGGCCCAAACTTTGAACCAAAAATGCTGGAAAGCCAATCAAAGGCTCAAAAGACTCAGATTATAGCCTAGTTCCCACTGAAAGCTTGAGTCAAAAATGGCTTTTGTGGTTGGTGCCCAGGGCCTGTTGACCTTGGCAAAAATGCCGAAACCTATACCAATTATGACATCACTCACAAAAAAACCGAAATCCAAAACTTCCCAATGTTTTTTCAATGCAAACTAAGAGACTCACTACATCTTTTGACAGTTTGAACACCTCTCTAGCTCGATTGCCTGGTGTGTTATGGAGTTGCAAAGACTTCCCAACATGGGCAAATTACACACAGGGAAAATCCACCTGGCACCAAAGGTGTTAATAGGCTTACAGTGTGCATGGTGGTTGGTTCACATTCGTCTCTGGCTTGCATTGTCCTGGATATGCAATTTGAATGCACATACAGTTGCTTGATGAAAACTAATTAACTTGCACAGTTCATGTTTGATTCACCTAAAGTTGTCAGGAAAAATGCATTTAGGCTTGAAGAACATTCATGTAAAATTTTGTTGCAAAAAAACGAGTACAAAAAAAAGTTACCATGCTTAATGCAACAACTGATTGTGATATGTCTTAAAATCTTATTGAAATAGAAAGAACTGAGGATGTGTGGTACTACATCAAATCACTTTTCTATTTAAAAAATTGCTTGATGGATTCGCTTGTTTGTCAACTTTATGGAGGCTAGGTCCTTGGGAGTATGTAAGATACCGTTGTGTTTATAGCTTGTGATTGATTGCAGTGCAAATCTGTTCATTTATTTTTCCAAATTTGTTATCGATTTTTAGTTGCCTTATTTTGATCTGGCTGATCACTGTCTGCTAAACACTAAAGTTACACCTGTTGATTTCCATGCTGTGTAATAATTGTTTGTTGGAAATAGCATTAAATAAATGAAGAAGATATTAACTCTATTCATCTTAGGGATCATTTAAATGAAATGGCAATTTTAAGTGTTTTCATGTTCCATGATCCACACCTAGAGCGTTCATACTGTTTTCTGTTGACATTTTTGTGAACAACATGGTGCTTTTTATTACAGATATAGTTTAAGCATGTTTTGTTGGCAATGACAGTAAGTGGTTCAGATGTTGCAAAGTGGTTTGCAATCACAAGGTTTAAAGGCATGAATTGCAATACTATGTAAAGGGGGCTTCTACGAATAACTTCATTTGACAGTTATTTTTTTGGAAGAGTTGGTAATGGATCCAAAGGACTTGCTTGGTGAAGCTGACCGTTTTGACTATGCATGCAGGTATTGCTGAAAACGACAGTGGGTTACAGTAATCTTAATAAAGACATTTTAGTCATTCTTGTATTTTTTTCAAATCATGTAAAAGTTAAAGTTGTTTGTATACATAAGTAGTTTAAAATGATAAGCCAAATATATGTGCCATGCTTTATGACTTGAACTCTTATGCTGTTGTCAAAGATAAAGGTTTTACAAAAGAGTATTTCATTGGGTTAGCAAACCAACACCCTTGCAATTTGACAGGGCTGTAATTTGTACATTAGAAATGAGGCATATTCATTTTCTTTCAGAACTGAAAGATGTTTGATAAATGTTCAAACACAATGCTTTTTTGAGAAACTTTTAAACTGAGAGTCTCGATAAACATAATGGAGATTTTAGTACCATAAGACGCACCGGATTATAAGATGCATTAAATGAAGCAAAACTCAGATAACCTACGAGAGAGTTTAATCTGTCACACATGCCTAATCCGTTAGACACAAATAGAATAAAAGTTGTTTGAGTTGGTGGGCGCCAATGTAGTCATGAACCTCGCGGAGTAATACAATCTGTGCTTCAACATCAAGGGTATGTGCTAGCTACTCTTGAAACCACATAGGCTGCTCATTGCAATTGTTGTTGGTTTATTACATAACATGATGGTCTGTTTAAAAAATATTGTAACTAGCAATTAAATAAATAACACTGTTTGCCACATACTACAATTGGTTGTAGATGAGAAAGCACAACCAGATTCATACATTAGGTGCACCACATTATAGGATGCGCTTTCGATTTTTGATAAAATTGAAGGATTTTAAGTGAGCCTTATGGTCTGAAAAATATGGTAAACATTTGCCATAAAATACACTGGTATATAGAAAGTTCCTGAATTGTATAGCCCGTGCATACTAAAAAAGAAATTCAATAGTGAGATTGATTGCATGGTGAGTAGGAAACACTCAAAGCTAGTCACTATTGTGAATGCGCAAACACCCAATTATGATACAAAATCAAAAAAGCACAAAATCATGCTTGTGGGTAATGTGCTTAATAGAAAGCAGTTGTCATTTTCAAACATATTTGACAATTTATTGATGAACTTACGTTACACCCAATGTTTTTGATATGCTCCAATCATTGTCTCTACAGCACAACCTGCTCCAAGTCTTCACATTTCAGTATGTGTATGGGAAATAGTTGCATTTTACCTAATGGTGTTTTTCTCCACTTCACTATCATCTAAATTGTGTCTTGCATAGTTCAAGTTGAAAAAAATTTCAGTATTTGTCAGTGTGCACAAGATGAAGACACAGCATGAAACAAGGATATTCAGATGATGTTAGCTTAGAGGTGCAGTGTCTGCTCCTTATTCTAGATTTGGATGCTTGATCCACAATTGCAGAGTGACTTGCACTAGTACTCTGTGGGGTGACAGTGTTAACGTCAACTGCCTCAACAAGAAGCAAAAATTCAAGCAGATGCTTAACTACTGTTCATCATAGTTCTGCAAATATCAAAAAGAAGGTTGCTGACACATAAGCTTGGAAATGCAAAGTCGAAAACATTTTGTATTTAGAATTTCTCAAAAATATCTTCTTTATATATTTGGTACAAATCTGAAACTTCTGTGAATAAAACTTAAGAACCTGTCTCTATATTTAGACAAACAAGAGCGCTACAGTGAATAAAGTTGCTGATAGATGCTTGATTAAACAGAAAAGTGTTTGTTGCTGTTGCAGGTTACCACTTTACAGCACTATGGAACTTTTTATTGAAACACTTACTGGAACATGTTTCGAATTGAGAGTTTCCCCTTATGAAACTGTAATATCAGTGAAAGCAAAAATTCAAAGATTAGAAGGTTTGTTTGGTTGTGTTGTAATGCTCAATTTATTGGTAGAAATATAAGCTGTGAACAGTGGATCATTGCCTTAAAACCTATGAAAATTTTAAAATTGTGCCACCTGATGATGAAAAAACATGGAAATTCAAAAGAATTTGCATTGAAAAAGCAGGCAAAATCATTTTGTGTGGATCAACAATTGTTACAAAACGATATTTACCTGCAAGCTGGCATTTCAAACATGTTTTGATGATGCCAACCTATAGCATATGCTTACTCAGTGGGGTGCTGTGAATGTAATAGATATTCATTTTCCCATGACCATAAGAATGGTTTCTCAAGTTTCACTTGTTTTGTATCATGTTTTAGGTGAAGCTATTGATCATATCAGGATTGACTGACTGGTGTAGCTATGCAGCAGTTGAAGAATTCCTATTGTTAAAAGCGTTACATATGTAAACGATAATCTGTGTTTTGTGGTAATCCTGTGCCTGTTAGTTGAAATTTCTGCTGTGTTTTGGACTGCATTTAATCAACAGTTTCTTACAATGGAGAACTTTTCATCATTGTGAAACCAAAAGTCTCTCTTATCATTTTGCATTGGTGAACTTTGGCCTAAATTTTAATTCTGTGTAGAAACCTGAAACTTGGTGAAAAACAGATTACCAGGTCCAGTGCAGTCAGACCCTGACTAGAAGTTGAAATGAGATTGACTCTGTGCTTTGCTAAAATCGAGTTTTGGTTACTCTTCAATCTGATTTTGGTCAATTTCTTTTGTTCATCATCATATGTCAACCCTAGAGAAAATATACATTTTTATTTTTCTATATTTCTTCAACTAGCTTTTTCTGACTGTTTGCATGCCAGCCTTTAAGATTTTGTTTTCAGTAAGAATCTCATTGGCATGTTAAAAATAAACAGGCATGAATTTCAACCACAGCTAGGCAGAAAACACCATTTTGTTTTGCTTATTATGTCCAATATATGTTATCAAAAATGTTTTACTCTGGCATGTTAAAAATATATCATCTTGAACTCACTGGCAGCCACAATTCACAAAAATAAATGTAATGCAGCCAGCAATAGCGAAAAGGTTGTGCCCCCTGGCATAGATACAGGTGCCAACTAATAACATACTTACGTCTTTTGATCAATAACCTTCATGTGTCATGGAAACTTTGAAAAGAAGTTGAATATCTGGTTGTAACTGCGTTTGGTGAAAGTTTTATACCAACACTCAGTTGGTGTGTCACACAAAATAAGTGTGTGCATCTAACCTTATGCCATGTTCATATGGTTTAATTTAAGTAAAAGATGCTTAACTGCATATACTTTGATAAATACTTCTGAAAATAGGAACACTTTGCCCCACTTGATGCTAATTTTCCCATTGTAACATATGCTAAGGATAATGTTAATGAAGGATTGATGGCATACAGAAATGTGTACAGGATTGTCTCAAGCATTTATTTCTGGTGTATATGTTTTATGTATATGTAGCCTTTATTTACCAAATTGTCAGAAGCATATTTATCCCTCTTAGTTGTTGCAATTGTTTAATGTTTGCATGACTTGATTTGGAAAATCATTGTTTGCATTCCAATTTTAGGACATAAAATAGTGTTCAAATGTGTTTGTACTGTACAGGTATTCCAATTTCACAACAATACTTAATATGGCAAAACACTGAGCTTGAAGATGATTATTGCTTACATGATTACAAGTGAGTAATTTGTTCTCAATAAAATTGGAAATTTAACATAGCTAACAGCCATTACAATAAAAATAATGACTGGTGCAACAGACAATACATACATGATCCAGGCTATCATCAGTGTGATAAACAGTCTTAATATATGAAATCAGCTTGTGTGGTAGCTGGTAGGTACTGAAATATGTTTGTCAGACTTATGTGTTGGCTGTGTTCATCAACGTTACAGTTTTTGAATGTGATCTCTTTTGTCATGCTGGGAGCATTTTCATTTGTCAGTGGGCAATTAGAGTATAGAAAGGTACTTATGCTGTCTTTTGTTGCTTGTTGTGAGAATGTGTTGGATATAGCAGCCCAAAAATTTTAAGAAAAGCTGATAAAGCAGATCGTGTTGTCAGTGCAGATTTCATGATGGACATTTGGTTACAGGACAGTGAGGTAGTCAGAACCCTAAAAGTGGCTATATATGTATGTATATACAAATAAAAGTTAAAGAAACTGGCTGAAGTTATGTTATAAAGCTTTAATTCCAGTTAGTCTTTGTAACACAGCATTGACAGAACTGCTGCTTACTCTAGGTTTGTATATGAACTTGAAGAAATTTGGAGCATTTATTATGTTAATTTTCAGCCTCAGTGAAGTTCAGCTCTTGTTGTTCTAAGCACATTCTGATTCAGCACCTTGCAGCTACGCGAGATAAGATGTGTTGAGTTACGACCAAGTTAATTTAAGTCCAGGCCATTTGATAAACTTTGTGGAGTTAACAATCTGGGTATGACTGGCTTACATTTACCTGGAAAAATCAATTGACTATGTTTCTTATAAATGCAGCAACATCTGAAAACCAAAATAAAAAAGTGAATTGTTGAAAAAGTTTACTTTGCGGAAATAATTTCTTCCAGATTTCTTTGAATCAATGGTTAATTTTGAAATTTTGGTAGCTGAATTGTTCAAAAAATGCACATTTTTCTGATGAAATATGATTTGAAGAAGCTGAGTGGCAACCTTGTTTAGGCCGTGCTGTTTATTTTTGAGGAAGGTCACTGTCAGTGAGATTTGTTGCTTCACTATTTGAAACGAAGCAAAGTTCTTGAACTTAAAAAGGAGAGGAAAGTCAAATCAAATTGATTTATCAGTTTTTTTAGTGTTATGGCTCATTTCCAGCTTTAACTTGTGTTGTTTCTACTTGTGTTTACTCCATAAGCCTGTCAGTATCAGCTCTTTTACTGGCGAGTTACATTGTCAGGTCTGTCTCCACATTTTGGTTTAATGTTTTTCAATGTTGGATTGCATGTTAACCACATGGCAGACAAGATTTGAACTTCCAATAAATATTTTGCAGCTAGCTTGTATGTGGCACTCAACAAAGATAGTGAGTGTGTTTTAAGAGGCTCATTTAACAGCCTACTCCATGGGCCTGCACAACTCAGAAGGTTCAAAGAGCCAAACTGATCAACATAAATTTGCCGCAGGCCGCAAAATCTATTTCATTTTGTTTTAGTTTGAAAGAAATTCTGAAACGACAATTAATTATAAATCCGAAGTCTTGACGTTGCAACATTTTCTGGAATTGCGAGAACTCTCGCGGCCCGCGGGCCATATGTTGTGCAGGGCTGGCCTACTCAAAGCCTCCAACTGTTTCAAGTCTTACACTTTTTTGTTAATAACAATGTTGGAAGCAATTTGTGAAATAATACTGTGGCGCTTGTTTTTTCAATCATTTTCAAAATCATATGGTCAAGTTCTATTTGTTTAAACACTGAACAACTGTTTTCGAACTAGTTGGTAGTATGCTAATGATAGCAATGAGATTTAATTGTTTGCTGAAATTAATACTACTTACCAAGCTGTTGGTATAATAGCTAAACTCTTCTTTTACAGCATAACTGATGGGTGCACTTTAAAACTAGTGCTAGCCATGAGAGGAGGACCAATCAACACAAGAAGGAGTAAGTGTTGCAGTTGTGCCACCATTTCTTACTTTCTGTGATTGATTTTCATGTAATTGTCATTTATTTTGCAATCTTAACTTGTGTCGCTATACTCCGCAAAATACTTGTTCCCTGTCCACAAGTTCTTGTTGGATTAATGATCACAGGTACTCATATGCTTCTGTGCTTGAGGTTTAACACAGTTAAAATGTCATAAATCAGGACATTGCTAATAACAGTAGATACTTCGGAAAATTTACGATGTTGTACAACAGTACTAAAAAATGAAGTATTTTTTTAAGTTGCTGTGGAAGATCCTGGTATCAGAGATATGGCGGATTACATGGAAAGTAGCCATGAAGAATTACTTGACAAACTCTCGCCTCCTCCCAGCGAAGGAAACTCCAATAAGCAGGTAGCCAAGCTTTTTTTGAGTTCCCATTCGTGGGTTATAACCGTAGATTTAAGTTTACGTGAGAGAGTTACGCAGAAGCAGGTCTGGTGTGGCGATCCTGGTTGGTATCATCTATTTTCACTGTTTTCCACAGAGTTGATGATAGACAAAGCTTTTGCTGTGTGCACAAAAATGCGCGGAAAGATAGATTTGTTTCACAGAGATTTGTGCTCATCAGGTAACGTTACTGGTGTACCGCGACGGAGACCAACTCAATCTCTTCCGCGTCGTTGACCGTGGCGACGGCACCCTTACCCCTTTTTCCGATTCCATCAGGTATTATGACTGTTTCCTTTCGATTCGATTTGTTTGCGTCGCTTCTTTGTTGCAGTGCGTATGTTACATTGTGCTGCCGGAAGTCCTGCTAGTGTGACGTCGCAAGTGCTGCTAGTGTGACGTCGCAAGCGTCGTTTATGCTATGAATTATGTTTTCGCCGTCCTCAGTGTGTTGCTTTGGAACGAAACATGATGAAGCGTTTTTGAATTTTGTGAACGTATACGGTAAATTGGCGGAAAACCAGTACGTATCCAAGAAAGAACCGGTTTTGGCCAGTTCCTTCCGCCGTGGCGCAGGATCTGCTTTCAACGCCAAAATCTTACTAAAAACCCACGACCGGAATTGTTACATGACAGCCTACCTCGGTCGTGTAGAACGCCGTTATTTTATGAATGCAAGTAACGCAGACGCCGCTGTTCATTTGAAATCATTTACTCTTTCCAACTGGCGTTAACTCCGCCGCACTGCAGCAGCTCAAATTTCACGGCAGCCTGTCATTGTCAAAAAACTCTTTAGCGGCTCCGCCTGCAACCTCCGCGATGGAGACGACGACGACACTGAGGAGGAGACGGCGGCAAATCGCACCTCAGGGTCGCCCGGGTCCCATTCTCTGAGCGTTGCGCAGATGGT
>JGI24022J15233_10004946_pt1 | contig 13938 bp, 12 predicted proteins | sample Ectturendosymbi2_FD_15233 | JGI IMG/M metagenome (IMG submission 15233) | reverse complement strand
TACAAACAATGCCGCCAACCTGCTCTTTATCAGCACTGTGGGACCTCCCAGCCAAGCATGGGATCCAGATCCATACGTCAAAACATGGCTTGGAAAAGGGAAAAGGGCAGCTCACTCAACAAGTGGCATGGCTCGTCAGATGCCGAAAGGGGATAATTACTATGAACCTTTGTGAAAGGCTTTTAAATAATGTTCTATATTTGTGTTGTGGTAATCTCTTGACGTGCGGGTAATGGTGGAGGTTTTACATTTAGACAACTCAAGCTGCATTGCCTGACCCATTTTCGAAGTTAGTGAAACGTAGCCTATAACACGTTTTGCTTGATTTTGAAATGGCTATTTTCAAAATGCACAATACATTTTTTGTGTTTTTAATATGTACAGTAGGGGGTGGGCAAAAAGTAGACGTGTTGTTGATTGCTTTTTTACAATTATGGCTGAAATTTCGGAACGGTATTGATAAATAGTAGATTGTTCGGGTAAGAAAATTATTCTACTTTCACCACTGATTGTGACTCGCGGTCAAAATAGAAGCAATAGACGGTTGACAAATTATTTCGTTCTGTCCCTTCATTCTTGTTATAATAAGTGAGCTCTTTCCAAGGATACATTTACTCAATGAAGTCCCAGTCTCATTTCACTAACAGCGTTTTATTCAACCTCGATCGACTCCATTCATTCTGAGGCTGCGGCATGACGTAACAGTCTCGCCTACTGCATGATGTCAGAATTATTATAATAACCACGATTGTCTTACACCTGAAAAAATCTATCCACCAGTTTGGGCAATACCGGGTTGGTGAAATGAATTCAAATTTCGCTTGTGGGAGAAGTAATGCACTGTAGTTTTCGCCTTCGTAAGGTATGGAGTGTAGTTTGTAAAAATACATGAGAGCAACATTGGCAGTATTGCTGTCGCAAACTGTGTAAACTTTTGAATGCGTTAAGGTTCAGTGGAGAAGTAAGGAGGAAAGTGACACCATTCAGGAGCTTGCATAACGTGTCTTGCTAGATTTTCTAATCTATTTAAACTGACATTGTGTTAATGGTATCTCAGGGATTACTGAGGTAGCGCTGTCCAGTTAACTTGTGCAGAAAATATTGAGACTTATGTTTGCATGTGCGGTGTTTAACAAACAGTAATGTTGTCACATTACTTGAATACCGGTGTGCTTTAACATAATGTTTCATATGATCAATAAACGAGCACTTCTTGCCGAAGTTTGATGCACATTAATTAACCTCAATTTTTACGTATTTCAAAATCATTTTGCAAGTCTTTGGGACCCAAATGGTTTTTGTTCCGCCTAAAATGGTTTCTCTTGGAGGCCCTGCTCATCATAGTCAGTCGAATGCTCACTTTAGCTCCAAAAACCTTTACAGGCTAACAAACAGTTTTTTCCACGTAAACGCAGTTTTGCAATAAAGCTCCTTTTAAAATGTTGGTAAAACTGCCAAAAGATCCTGGCTGTTATTTCGTCCATGCAATTTCAGGTTTTGTAAGAGAAAATTCTTAGACTTCGAGCAAGTGGAAATTTGAAAGCAGATGTATTAAATTTGTTAATGATCAGGTTGTAGCTCCACGAAGTCTCTGCGCAACGAACAAAAATGCTCAATTCTTCAAATGAATAGGTGGCTGAAACGTGACCATTCCCATTCACAACCAAAACATTTTTGTCGCCGTAGACTTTACCTAAATTTAGGTGGTTGATTTCACAAGTACAGTCCTTTTTTCTCCACGTCTAGGTTTCCTGCTGTGATGTGCCCACTGGAGAGAAATTAGTTGTAATGTCAAAGCGGTTGGTCGTTGTTCTAATAACAATAAAACGTTGCGGAAACACAAATCACAAATATGTGTATATTTTTACGATCAGTGAATAACATGTCAATTCATCCTTTAAAATCGTCAAACCCAGCCAAAAATTTCGTTCCAATCATCTCCGAGAATGGGGTTAAAGAGTATTATCACGCTTAATGGACCAACAATAGTCAGCTAAAATGGCGGCATACCACCATTCTTGATACTGTACTTCCATTTGAGTAAAATCGTGATGGAAGCATTCCACTTGCTCATTACTCAGATCACCAAGAGGTTTGGGAGGTGATCCTGATGGCTGCATAGAAAGTAAAGCTTGGCTCTCATGTTAGCACCAACATCTTGAGGACTGCGCTGTAGATTTGCAACAAGTTGGACACTTTCTCATTTTCCAAAAACTTTTTTACCAACTTCCACAAAAGCACTCCTAGAAGAAAAATCTTTTTCATTCATGGAAGTTGGAAAGCTATGGCCATTTACTAATTTTCTGTTCTGAGAGCCGTCACAATACCAACTTTCATTTTTTTATTGTTGATCCTCAAAATTTGGTGCAAATATATCTGAAATAGCCAACATCCTTTAAGCTCGAATGTTTTTTCAAACCGGGTAACATTTCTTCTTTGACATGTCAATTTTTATTTTATCCAAAGGTGGGATATAGTTCTGCTCTCCCATTAAGTTCGTATAACCACTTGCAACCCAAGCATGTGTTCAACCATTTTGAAATCGACACAAATGATCCACTTGTGTTCATAGTATAATAGGCGTAGCCAGGGAGGCCCAGGAGGCCGTGCCCCCTCCCACATTTTTGGCATATCTAGTCATTTTTTGCTTTGAGAAGCGGTATCCCAAACAAAAATACTGTTGCTCGCCTAAAGTCATCAACGACTTAAGACTCGAGTCAGAGTCATTTTATCTGATTGACAAATTCAGTTAGTTTGCACACAGAAAGTGAGCTGTTTTGTTTAAATGACGCATGAATAACATTGGCGACAATTTTCTGTTTTGACTGTCTCTTAGTGGTGTTATGCTAGATTTTCGTGATCAGGTGTTCCACGTAGCACTGAGGTAGAGCTGAGTCTTTGCTTTCCACTGAGGGGCCAACAACGTACAAAACATTGGACACATTATTGTTCTTTAATGCAGTATTTACATGTCGTGATGATGGTAGTCAGCCTCATACTTCTAGTTTGGGTTTTAATCTTTTGTTGGGGCACGTTAAGGACAAGGAAGTATGTTTGGTACAGCAGGGTTAGCATAGATTTGTGGAACTGACTGAGAGTGAAGGAGAGAAGTAAATTCAAAGCTAAAAAACTGCTTTCACCAAATACTTAGATCTAAGCAATCTGGTAACAAAAGTGCTGAAATAACATTGGGTAGCACTTTCTAGTTCGTTTGGCAACATTTTGCAGGTCGTTGGACGACATTTTTTAGCTTGTTTCGCGCCATTTTGTAACTCGTCCCGGTTTGTAGTTCGTTGGACACCAATTTGTATTAAAAAAACATGACTCGACCTTGACCACAGCTTGTAAACCATTCACCTGTAGCGACTCAACAATTTTTGTGACTCGACCAAGTGATGACTCGACTCTGATACAACTAGAAAAAATTTTAGGTGAGTCCAACTCGAAGGGCCTGTGACGCGAAAAATATGACTCGGGCACATCACTAACAAAAACAAAAAAGTAAATCACACCAAAACAATTAACAAGATGAACATCACGCAAAATTTCAACAGAGGCAAGATTTTTCATTTTATATTAGCTGGAGTTTCTGGCCAGATCTTCGGTACCCATAGACAATTGATTTTGCACCGTTTCGGTGATACAAAATTGTCTTTTCTAGAGTGCTTTAGAGTGCTCGGTGTTATAATTGGATAACCGGTCGCGTCGTTTGTACAGCAGCTTTTGCGGAAACATGGGCCACCACGGGACGTTGATACAGGCACACATCTGTAGAAGAAGCCTCGCATTGCGTCTACGACGTGAGCAACCATACAGCAATTACAACATTTGCTAAGAAGGGGCTATGTGCTGCGCTATAAGACTTTTTTAAATGGGTGATTGGTATCTTGGCCCCATCTGTTTCATTAACCACAAAATTGTTAATTTTAATCAGAGACGCAACACTGGCTTAGTTGTTGAGAATGTCTTCGCATGTAATGTGTTGCCATGAACATCCGTCGTATGCAGACAGAAAGGCATTGCTGCCTTTTAACATTGATTTCATACCTGGATAAAACAAGATAACACTGTATTTTTTCAACAACTGCAATACGCTGCTGATTCAACAATATGATTTGTTGCTTTAGGTTTCTAAATATTGGCCTTTTCTATAATAGAACACGTTGTTTCCTTTTTTGCAATTAACTCTGTTGCCACTTTCGCAGTCACCACCCAAATGTATTTCTCTTCGAAGTATTTGAACAACACAGCCTTACTTTGGCGAATTCTTACAAGGTTTTTCAGAAGCCTTCATTATCCACGGATTTCGATTGTAAGTCTTTACTGTGCGAGTCTATTTCTATTGTTAGGAAGGATTTTGAACCGCTTTTCAAAGGACATGGGACAAGTAGATGAAATATTACCATGGATGGCTTTGGATTTTTCTTACGTAAGTTAGTTTTAGCTGGTAATAGAATGAATCTTATTTTCTGCTTTAAGGAAAAAGTGCCATTGTGTGTACATACTTTTTTCCTTTGACAGAACGCTGCTGCCCTTATCTCAGGCGTAATCGTTGCAATCGCCTTCAATTATCTCATTATCATCGTCGTTATACCTCTGGTTGTTTCTTTCGTGGTGATTCGTAATGTTTACGTGAATACATCACGTGATATAAAGCGGATGGAAGCAGCCAGTGAGTGAGTCTTTAGTTGAGTTTGGTGTCCAGTGACAAAGTATATTGTTTGCACAGGATGCTGTACTCATTTTTACCAATGCAGATCGCAGCCCCGTTTTTTCTCATTTGTCTACAACATTGGAAGGTCTCGTCACTGTCCGCGCCTTTGAAATGCAGAAAAACTTTGTGGAAAAATTCCATCAATTTCAAGACATGCACAGCTGTAAGTGTGTTTAGTAGGTTAAGAAGCGGCGAATGGAAAAGATTTGAACGTTTTGTGACATACGCATTTAAATGATTTAAATGACACATATACACAATTAACTATTTTTCTCATTTTTATATGTAAGAACGTATTTCTTTCAAATGATGAAGGTTTGAATAAATTAAATGTGTTATTGGCTTTCGGATATTATGGCTTTTCTCAAAAAAATTGGGATAGACATATTTTCATTCGGCGAAACTTGCGTTCTGATTAAGTTTGTTTGCTTTCTCGGCTCTACCTTTAACCTTTCGACAGCGTTTCACCTGAAAGCGTTGCTTGCAGATTGTAGGACTGACTTTGCGTAGTGTTGCGTGAAATCGATTTCCTATATCAAAATTTGCCGAATAATTCGCTTGTTTGTCACCTTTGTGGAGACATAGTTACTTAAATACAGATATGTGCAAGCTTGAATTATCGCATAAAGGTGAAAGCAGAGCCCATTCAGCTGATACAGTAGTCCCCGCCTATTAAGGCCACGGTTAATAAGCCCACCCGTTCGTTAAGCTCACAATTGTCGATCCAAATTACTCCACGTATTCCTGTTATAAAAAAACGCTTTATAAGCCCAATACCCCGCTTAATAAACCCAATTTTCGAACACATTCGCTTAAATATGGGTGAAAAAGCGTCGCAACTCACACTTCTTTGTCTTGCTTTGGACGGTTTCACTTTTCGTTACGCTGTTGACCTAGTTGTTAATTCAACTGTTTCGTCACAGATCTTTTATGTGTGCCATAATCCCATCGTTCTCAAACTGTGCGTCGTTTTAATTTTGCAAAGGCGTCGCACAAAAGTAAACCAAGGCCTTCTAACAGGGGCTCGTAGATAGACATTTCTAGGAGGCCTTGCTTCTAGAGAGAACAAGGCCGTTCAGCGGGCGTCAAAAAAAGTGCTACATCAAAGCGGCGAGGCCTTTCTCTCTGTCGCACTGCTTGCTCTGTCTCAGGTGTGCGATGCATTTAGTCGAGCTGCAGGATTGATTTTTGCGATATTTTTATTTAAAAATACAGTGTACACCGGCACAGCAAAACTTTGCACAAATTCCTTGACATCAGTGACACATTACTACAGTTATACAAAGTCATCACCGACGTACTCACAACCTTCAACGTGAAACGGCTGTAGTATGTGAGTGCTAACACTTGTCAAATCAAGATAACAGTCTGCAATAAACAAATAAATTTGCTCGCTACTTGTAACTGTTGGAAGTTGTACACCGCGTAATAGATTTTGCAACTTTTAGCGATAGTACAGTCGGCAATAATCATTTATGCGCGTGAGAATGGCGAATATTTGTCCCCTGGTTAATAAACCCAAAGTCGTCTGGCCCCCAGGTTCGCTTAATAAGCGGGGGCTACTGTACGTCGAAAGCTTACAGCAAACTTAAAGCTTTTAATAGAGATAGTTTTCTCAAAAATTGTGAATTTCAGTGAATCTGAAGAAGTCAGTACATAAACATTCGCTGCATAAATTTTCGTTTGTGTTTAAATATTGCGTTGGTAAAAATTAAAACCGTTTAAAGAAATAGTCATCAATCTAGATGAAAATTTTTGCAAATACTTGTTAATATCCGCTCAGATTTTTTAAAGATTGAATAGTGCAATGAAAACAACAAAATTTTAAGGATTTATGTTTGTTGATACAGTAAAATCACGTTGGAATGAAGCAAAATTCTGACATCTTCCATGACGTTTTAAAAACAATATCAAAAAATCCGAAAATTTAAACAAAATTATGCTGGATGCCTCGAAAAAATGTTTTCATTGGCAGCAGCAATAAATGAATGAATCTTGGCTTAGATTGATTGATAGCTATCAATAATTATGGTTAATGCTTCGCAGTTTGTGCGTTGAATTAAACAATCATTTGCGCAACGTCCAACATGATTTTAAGCAGATCATTGTTTTTTTGCTTTTTGTTTCCAGTTTTATTAAAAACAAACTATTTCAGAAAAAGTCACAATTGTCAAACTTGCAAGATAAAATTCTTTCCTGAAAAAGATGTAATCACGTTATGCACTCAGCTTCATTTAAACTCAAAAACTACGATTCATTAGTATTTATACGCCACGCGTATATATATCTCAAGGTTGGAAGCACTGAAAATTCATATCATACTGCTGTGACTGAAATTTATGGCGTACTGTAGAGCAGGGCTTCTCAAACTGTGGGTCGCTACCCCATTTGGGGTCGCGAAACAAACTGGCTTGACAAATCATTTATAAAAATTTTTGCAAACTTTGCAAGAAAATTAAAAGTAGGCCTGCAGTGAATCTATTTCTACTGTATTTCTATGGTAATACCGTGTTTCATGCTGTCAGTTATTTACTAGGATGTCCGCCTGAGCTGTCAAATGATATCAACTAAGCACAACAAGTTATGCGTTGTTACGTCCTGATTGTTTTAATGTACTGACCAATATTGACGTTGTTGCATTCATTCCCACACGAGGGCACACTTGTGTTTAGAACTCTCGGTCTGGTCTAGGGGTTAAGCTGACTGCTTAGAGAGCACACGGAATAGTTTTAGACTGAAGTTAAAAGTTTCATACACAGTTTCAGAGGTGCTTTCTTATTTAATTCCCGAAACAGTTGGATCCGCAAAATATACACAATTGAAATTTATGGAGCCCACCTGCCATGCCCAGGATGAGTTTGCACAGATATTAAACGATAAAAGTTTGCAACTGGAATTTTCAAAACAGAGTCTGTGATTTTTGGAAAAGAACAAGAAACGAATACCCAGTCATTTCTTATCTAGCCATGCGTAAACTCTTAGCTGTTCGCATAACATATTTGTGTGAAGAGGCATGCTCAAAATTGATAACCATCATGTCTAAAAACCGATCCTTTTTGAAAAATGTTGAGAATGTCCTTCGTCCTCCTTGTCTTGTATTGAAGTATGCATGGATGATCTGTGTAAAAATCATCGAGTGGCTCCATCTCATTACTTGTGCTTGATAACTTCTATAAATTGAATTGTTTTTTGTTAACTTTTTTTCACCTTACTATTTCCATTAGGCCTACTTGGTTGTTTTATTACTTTATAGTTGCCTTCACGGATTGTGTGCATTTGCATCATTTGGCCATAGACAAAAATGCCTCTTGAGATTTGTAATGGGACGTTTACAGGTATTATTTAACATCTAGGCTATCCATGAACGGGTCGCATAGAAAAAAATTTCACAATGGGGTCGCAGAACAAAAACGTTTGAGAAGCCTTGCTGTAGAGTATGGTTACGTTCGTTCCAATCAGCATTAAAGCTTAAACATTGTTTCTTAAAACTGCAAAACACTTAACTTATGCTGCAGCCTGCCAAGTTGTATTGACAAAAAAATTGGTAAGGTATAAATTAAGGGTTTGGTTATCACTAAGTTTGTAGATGGCTTAGCCATGGAAGTTGTTTTACGTTATGTCATCGGTCATGTTTCTAAAAACATAAAAAAGTTAATCGAAAATACCTTGTCCACATGTACAAAAACCATTTCAGGTTTGAATTCCAATCTCCCTTTAAGTCCCACTTGCGCTAATAGATTGGACCATAATTTGCTAGTTGATTGAGCTGGAGAGCTGTTCAAACCCTATAAACACGCAGAAAGACTTGTACGTTCAACAAAAACATTGGGAAGTTTTAGATTTGAGGTTTTGTTGGAGTGACGTAATAACTAGGGGTAGGTTTAGGCTTTTTTTACTCAGGTTAGCTGACCCAGGGCCCCAAACCCCAAGGGGCAATTTTTTGTTCCTTTTTTAAAAATAAAACTAGGCGAAACTCCGCAAGTTTAGAGCCCTTGATTGGCTTTCTAGCGTATGTGGTTGGCAAGTAATGGCAAAAAACATAATCAGTTGATTAATTCCCTAAGGGATTAATTAATTAATTTTGCTGTTTTGAAGCCATAATCTACTAACCACAAACGCTAGGAGGCCAATCAAAGGCTCTGAAGATGCGGATTTTCGCCAATTTGAAAAAAGAAACAAAAAATTGGCTCTTGGGCTTGAGACCCGGAGCCCGATGAAGTGAGCCAAAAAGGCCTAAGCCTACCCATTATATGACGTCACCCACAAAAATCCTGAAATCGAAAACTTCCAATTTTAAAAAATCTAAACTACAAGACTTTCCACATTTTCAGAGGGTTTGAACAGTTCTTTAGCTCCATCGGCTGGCGAGTCATGTGGTTGAACAAAGACTTGCCCAATATGAGCCAATCATACTCTTTCTTCAGATTTTCGTCAAAAGTTTGTGTTTTTGCCATAACTTTTGACCCGAAAGCGCTAGATGGCCAATCGAGGGCTCTAAAGACTCGCATTATAGCCTAGATTCCAATAAAACTTGAGAAAAAATTGGCTGGTTGGGTTGAGGCTCAGGGCCCGACGAAGTGGGCTAAAAATGCGTAAACCTGCACCCATTGTAACGTCACCCACAAAAAAAAACAATATCAAAAACTTTCTAATTTTTAAAAATCTAATCTAGAAGACTTACCGCTTCTTGAAAGGGTTTGAACATCTCTATAGCCATGTGCTTCGGAAGAGAGGAGCCTTTCCCCCCTGGATTTTGAAATTTTTAGCCAAAATAGGTTGTTTTCTTAGTTTTAAGTGGGAAAAAGTTTCACTACTTTTGGCCCCCCCTGGAAAATTTTTGAAAAATCCCCTAGTGGCCCCCCTTGGAAAAAATCTTTCCGACGCCCATGTCTATAGCTCAATCGGCTAGCGAGTTATGACTTGTCCAATATGGGCAGGTCCCGGGACTTAAAGGCACATTTAGCAATAACAGTTGCAACAAAAACCAAAGCAGGAAAATTGTTGTTGATCAGTGCATCAAAATCATAGGAGTTTTCACCTTTCCAGTAAAATTTCCCTGCAGTAGCGCTACAATCCATGCTGTATTTTCACACTCCAGCATATTTTCGAGAAGTCTTGGGAGTATACCAAAGACGATTACATATGATTTGTCGACTTGGGGAAAGCATACAAACGGGTTCTACGTGAAAATTTTTGGTTAGTGTTGTCGGAATACGTTGTTGACAGCCGCCTGTTACTGGCCGTCAAGTCATTTTATTCCTTCCCAGAAATTTGTGTCCGTGTCAGCGGAGTTAAATCACAACCGTTCACCGTGTCCGTGGCTGTTGGACGGCATGTGCTCTCACCACTCCTCTTTATAGTTTATATGAACTGGATAGACAGTCTCAGTCAAGTTTAAGACGGTGGCACTGTTGGGAGCTGATTCAGAACCTTCGCCAGAAAGTCTTCAATAGAGGACTTTACGTACTTTACGTTTGGGCAGGGAGGCTTGACATTCCAAAAAATTTGACAAAAACTCCACTGATTTATAGTGTCTCATATTTCAATTTGGGAGCTTGGAGCTTTGTTTTGGGGTCTAAGCCCACCAAAGCCCCTCCGTGGCGACGGGATTGACTTGATTGGCTTTCTGCTGCGTGCCACCAACCGGGAATGAAAATCATCACTCAAAACGCGAGTTATTATAGCTCTCCAGAAACCTAAGGCAGTGTATGCTGCAAGCAAACAGCAATACACTGCAGCAGGTGGAGAAGTTAAAGTGCCTTGGGATGTTGCGATGATATTCACGAATTACCGAAGGCGGAACAGGGAGATTGATACACGGATTGGTGAAGCAAATGCAATTTTGCGTCAGCTTTATCGCTCTGTGGTGACACAAAGGAGCCTTCAAACACCGCAAAGCTGTCAGTTTTTAAACCGGTATTTGCTCGGATCGTCATATATGGTTATGAATGTCATGAATCTTTGGTAAAGACTGAAGGAATGCAATCTCAAGTAGAAGCGATAGCGATGGGATTTTTGCGAAAAGTTCATTGTGTAACACTTCGCGACAAAGTGCGCAGCAGTGAAATTCGTAAAGGCCTGAATATTGAGCCACTTCTTCGAATCGAGAGTTCTCAGCTACTTTTGTTCGGCCATGTGTCCAGAATGTTCCACAGAAGATTGGTGAGACAAGTCCCACTGGCTACACCCACGGGAAAGCGGCCCAGATGTCAAGGACCAGGTGGAGTAATTACATTTCCAATCTTGCTTGGCCCTGTCTTGGTGTGGAGCCAGAATAGCTATCTGAGAGTGGTGCTGACCGTGAGGTATTTCCAGTTCTCCTAGGGATGCTACCCCAGCGACCCTCCCCAGAGGAAAAGTGGGTGTGAAAATGAAATATTTCCAGTACCCTATCCATTTTAGTTGTGATTCAATACGCGTTTTGTTCAGTTGTTTTTCTTGGAATTGCGCGGACGTGTATTTAAAGCATGTATTATTCTTTACTTTTCCGATGTATGTGTACATATTTTTGTCTTCATCAGTGATTCACATGTTTTGCTGCTCATGTCACGCCAGAGACAATGCTTTAAATTGGCTAGAACATTCGTCAATTGCGGTACGATCTCCAAGACTGGCATTTGTTCGACTGATTTTAACCATAGGCCTACTGGATGCCAAAATAGCAATGGCATCCTCTCTGATATGATGATGATCTTTAGGTGTAGCAAATAGTCTGCTAATATTCAATTCATTTTAGCCAAGTTTTGTCATTAAGTTCAACTTAAAAAAGGCGTGAAACTTTGTGTAACTGCAGCAGCTTGGATAGCATTCTTGTCTGGAGGAAGATGGATGGGGTGTTTGGTTGATATAGTGGGAGCTGGTTTTATTGGGACGGTTGCATTTGGCTCATTGATTACTGTGTCTCTGACTGGGACCGATGCAGGTACGGCGGGCTTAACCTTGTCATATTCAGTCATGCTCCTCACCGTGTTTCAATGGGCTGCACGAATGAGTGTTGAAGTCGAAAATCAGGTGAGGATCTCGTTGTTTTTATGCAATTCTTTTCTGTAAAAGGCGAGTTTGCTTAACCCTGGTCCTGTTTTGGTTGGATAGATGACGTCAGTCGAGCGCATTCAGGAATATTACAAGGTACCACCTGAAACTACACACCATGTTTCCAGACTTTCGGCTGGCAAGGATTGGCCGACGTCTGGATCAATAACTTTTACTGATTTGTCATTCGCGCATTACAACAGTGGACCAGTTGTTTTACACGGAATATCTTTACATATCCACTCTCAGGAAAAGGTAAACATCGCTCCATGTTCAGGAAAGAAAATGTTCGGTGTTAGTGCTTTTTTGTTGTTTCGGTTTTTGTTTTCTTGCTGAAATCTTACCCTGATAATATCAACTCACTGCACATCCGTTTGCTGTCGTTCGTGACTGGATCGATCTAAATCTCAGAGATGGTTTAATTCTTAAAAACACTAGGTTTTCATACTAACTTATTCTACCCAATGCACGCGACAAATCTAAAAAAACGTACTATCGCCTTTTCATTATAAGTGCGTGGACACGGCTCATATTCCGCCTCATGCGCAAATCCGTGAGAAAACCCCGTTTCTTTATTGTTTGCATGCGAATGCGTCTGTGGTTGCTGCACATCTCGTGCAATACAACACCGATGTACTGTAATCGCGTTAAATTGCACCCTTCGATGTTTGGCAAGTACTCACTTAGAACTCGTGATAAGCTATTGGAGTACTTTGCTTTGCCGACGCAGTGCTTTTTAATTCAGTGGCGTTTTTTCTTCTTTTCTGATAAAACCGTGAATGAGAAAATTGCTAGCTTAACGTTTTTATATCTTTTGTGTCGAATGAAAAATTTTTGAGCTGTTGACGTCAATGCAAATGCTGGGTATGTACAGTTATAGACAAGTCTTCCCAGAGTATGGCAATGTCTTATGTGCAACAGGTCACGGTAACTCGTTGAAGAAACTAAAATCACTGAACTGGATTTTTGTATCGCACCAACCATCCGTGTGTGCCAAACAATCCTACAGAAAATTTATTGCAGAATGCTGGCAAAAAATCTGAGAATACCTTGAAAAAGCGAAACCCGTAATCGGTAAATCACCGTGGTTTCGTGGCCTTCAGTCTGGACGGCATATTTTCGCAAACATACACAATCCGTGTGAATACAATTACCCGTGTGTTCGTAACTTACACTTTTTCACCACAGCGATTTCTTGCAGGCATCTGAGAGCCACACCTAGGTTGATGCTATATAGATTACGTCAACTTTAGTTTTGTTGTTAAATCATTCGAAAAATTGCGTTTCGTCAGTGTAAGATTAGAGCGAAAGAATTCCATTTGTTAATGCGCATCAGATTGGCATTGTTGGACGAACGGGAGCAGGGAAGAGCACCCTGATATCAGCTTTGTTTCGCATGAACGAGTTCAGCAAAGGAGAAATACACATCGATGGGGTGCCGATATCAAAACTTAACCTGGAAGAATTGCGTTCTGCACTCTCAGTAATACCGCAGGTAAGAAATAGTTGTAAAACCGACGAGAACAAGAAGCAATCCAGCTTTTGATTATCGTTTTGTTAACTACCGTAGTTAGAAACCAACATGAGCATCTATTTCAAAAACTTGCTGGGAGAAAGACCATTCACAATTGAAACGTTCGCTTCAGTCAGCTGCTGTGGCTAAGTAACTTCTAGGTGATTGTAAACAGGGTCCCGTGGCAACGAACTACTCAAGGCTGATAGAGTGATAAACCATCTCTTTGGCGATTCTCAGTGGATGTGTTTTCAGCGTACATGTACCGCTTGGCCGATGTTGCCGGTAAATCTGCTGTGTAGATGTTGTACAAACAAGGGGCGAGAGCAGATCCTTGTGCGCAGTAGGGGACACAGGCTAAAAAAACACCAAAGCCTTCAATCCGAAATATCTCCTACACGAAACTCTATACCTAAAACCTTCTTCTAAACGTCTACGCTCCAGGAAACCTCTTCGCTCCTTTGTAGAACTGTTGTCAATTAACGGGGAACCAACCAATCCCTCCAGCTCTCCAATCCTTCATTCCCGCATTCGGCCCACAACCACCAGGCTGCGACCTTCCCAGAAATGGCAGGGTTCAGCTCAACCGCGGACTGGTGTTGGCCGATTTGCGGCCAACATGAAATTAATGGGCCTGTGCGGCTCAGATTTGTGTGAATGTGGCAAGGTGCAGACTGCA
>JGI24022J15233_10004943_pt1 | contig 13942 bp, 9 predicted proteins | sample Ectturendosymbi2_FD_15233 | JGI IMG/M metagenome (IMG submission 15233) | reverse complement strand
CCCCCAGAGTTTTAGCATAAACTCTGCAGTCAATTTGGTTTCAAATGTCAAAATTGACTCCAATTGCGAGCGTGTATGATCTCACTCGTGTTAAATGGGGGTAACTCTAAAACTAATAACATGCTCATTCTTCAAGATTTCCCACAATTTTCCATGAAACAACAAACGAAGGGAAAACGGAGTGAAATTGAACAAGTTTATGCAGCGTTTGCGCTGCGTAGATGACATCTTGACCGCAAGCTAACTAACATTCACTCATTTATTTAGTTTTGGAATGTAGTGTTTCACGTTTTTGCGCAAATAACTCAAGTACGGCTTATACTGAAGACTTCTTTGACTTGGAGAGCTGCTTCTGAGGTTCTGTAATTACACTAAAGACAACTGCGCTGCATGATACAGTTCATCAAACTTGTCAATTGCTACTGCAAATTTTTCAAGTAAAAATGTTGCATGCTGCACCTATGCGACAAAATAAATAAATAGCATTTTGGCTAAATGCTGATTTTCTGCAAAATGATGCTGACGTGGAGGTATGAAAAAGCATCTTATAGCAAAAAATGAAACGCAAACATGAGACATAAATAGGAAAGATGTGGGAGTATACGTATACGCGACGAATAAATATAGTCATACCCAGAAACACATCAAAGAATCAACAAAAGGTTTAACAGATTTCACAGGCTTCTGAAGAAAACGATAAATCTTTTCGGGTGACAAGTACGGGAGATGCAGCTGTCCACACAGCCCTAGAACGGGCTCATGTTCACTTCACTGGGTTCCCAGTTCCTGCCAGTGAGCGCCAGCGCATTTGACAGTGCAAGAAACTGGGCCGGTGTCAAGCACATAAGCCTACTATCACGCGGCGCCACATTCACGAGAGATCTTTGAGGTACGTAGTCGTAAAAGATCCGCGGCAAAACAGAAAACTCAGCACATTTTCGGCAAAATTAATGGTTAATAAGGTGGTTTCGGATGCGCCGAGAAATCAACGTGGGCTCTAAACATTTTCTCTTCCATGGAAACTTAACGTAACCTTCATTTTACGCAAATGTGATTAGAATTATAGGCTTCAATCAAGCAGGACTCATGTCTGCATATTCCGGGCTACGAGTGGAAGCAACTGTGCTGGCGAAGCAACTCACCACCCAACAAGATTTATCTGACGGACAACACAGTACTGGTGGCGGTTGAACCGCTGGCATTTGCATATGAGCAGGTTTTTTTAAGGAAAATGTTAGGTACCCGGTGTGGACCTATAAGGACCCGATTTCTCTGATTCTAGGGATCCGATTTTCTATGTTTCTAGAGACCCGATGTTAATTTTCTCCGATTCTAGGGACCCGAATCGGGTCCCTAAAACACCTTAAAAAACCCTGTTATGAGTACCTCATTGATCACATATGTGTTTCGACATCATGTACAAAACTTGCATATCTTTTGTCTTTCTTAATGTTACTCATATCGATTGCCTTTCCTTTTCAATGTCGTTTGTAGTCCTTTTCTTACGTCATCCCAGAAAGTATCGCGCCATCCCGATATCAGGGATTATTTCCTTCCGGCTTCATCGCAGAACTGCTAGGATCAAGTGCATCATCGAAAGGTTTTCGCCCATTTCCTCTCCTGTTGTGTTACACAAATGTAAAATGAAAAAAATCCGCGTTCCTGCAGCATGCGATAAACCGCTAAAGCTACCCACGATGTAGTCCGCGAGTGACCGGTTAGCTATAGACTTTAACGCACATCGTTTCTGCTCGAAAGAAATTAACAGAACCGTTGTTAAAGAACATTTTCAAGCGTTGTTCGGGAAAAAAATTCCAAAACTCCTTAAGCAGTATTCCCTGTTATAATTTCCAGGAGTAAAAGATATTGTTTTATGAAATCATCTTCGCACAAGTTGTTGCTATAAATCTGAGTATCCAAAATGTGGTTGCTTAGGGAAGACACAAAAAGCACTGAAATTTGTGATGAACGCTGTTGGAAAAATATATCCAGTTGCAACTCACGACTTTGGTCATTAAAATACTAATAAGCATTATAACGTGCCAAGTAACTGACATTTGCCAGGATTATCTACATAGTGAATTTTCGATTGTGCTGCTGCCGAGGTGTGGCTAGTCAGCAGTGCAGCCATTGCAGGTCCAGAGCTGTGAACCGATGCCCAGACCTTCCGATCGGATTACCACTTCACATCCGCCACGCCATGCTACTTTCAACGCAGTTCTCAAGCGTTGGAGATGCATGTGGGTAACGCAACGGCGTTGGATGTGACTACAAATTCGGATAACTTTCTTTTTTGTTCAACCATTGGGAATAACTACTTTCAATTTTTATACCAAATTTTCTTTGACCCCACACACCTTACATAAAAAGCTTTAGGGTGCCTGCTAGTCCAGCAAACCAACGAACCTAGATTTGCGAACAGAACAAAAGGGCTATGCCGGATTTTTGCTGTTAATTGCGTCTTAGTGCGAGCGATTTTACCAACGCTTCATAATTTCATAATCCTGGCATTAGTTAGACATTCGGGTTGTTGTTCTTGCCTTATCCCCGAAATACCGTTCAAGGCGAAGGCTTCAGCAGGCATTCAGAAAAAAGTTGGCAGATGCAGAAAAATCACTCGCTGCCGGCAGCATAGTGCAGGCAGCAACGTGGTACATAGTTTCATTTCTTTTCACTCAGACATGAAAATATTCGATAGGTCATACAGCTAGCTTCCAAAGGTAGCGAACACTTTTTCACCATTTGCTGCTGAACGATAGAATTTTAGTACGAGAAAATAACTAGGTGGGAACTCAGTTAAAAGGGTTCGAGTAAAACGTCTGGGTCTGTGACCAGTGGCGTACCTGACAGGGGGGCAAGGGAGCAAGCCGACCCCCTGGCAAGCTAAATGCTAAAAATGGGCCCCCTTTAGTTGACATTTCGTCATTTAGTATTATTTAGGTTGTTGTTTTTTTTGCATTTTTCGGGGTGTTTTCAGTTTTTTTAGCTGGTATAGACATCCACGACATCCAGAGCTTCACTATTATTTCGTAACTTTTTTCAGAGTTTTGGCTTGTGGGCCCCCTACGGTGACCAGTGGGCCCCCATCAGCTAAACTTTGCCACCCTTGGCTCAAAGCTCTGGTTACGCCACTGTCTGTGACGTACAACTATTGTTTTGTGAGCTGCTCTGCATTAATTGTAAAATAAAGCTTTCAAACTGCAATCGTATCGGAAAAAGCGAAATCTTGAATTTTTGCACCTGGGAGAACCGACACGCTACACATAAGCACGTCCTTGAAATGTTTTCCACTTTAGGCTTAAAAATTTTGTATCTGTCTCCAGATTTTAAACCTATAGTGTACCTAAACAAACACGAACACATCACTGTACACTACTGAAATAGCGTGGACAACAAACGAACTGCTTATCATAAATTCAAAGATAATTACATACTTGCCTAGCAGTCAGAATGTAAGCAGCTTCAATATTTTACTTGTCCTTGATTTAATGTTAGCAGAAACGAGGAAGTGTTCGCCTTCATCGTTGCTGAAGTATTCCCAATCAGAACAAGGACTTGCGGTGATTTTATGTACCGGAACAAAGTTCTCCACTCCTTGCCACCTGGCAATATACAGTACCAACTGCAAATTTTCGTAAAAATCTTCACTATTTCTCTCGAAGACACAGCGACAAATAATTTAATCAGACACCAAATGTTGAAAGCTAAGACTCAGATTCTTTCCTTCTGAGAGCAAAAAACAAATAGCAAGATTGAAAGAGCAGGTAAGTTTTTTCGGGCACATAAACTCTCTAAACGAAAAATACGTGCATCATTTTGGTAAAAAATTCCTGGAAAGCGTTTTCAAATCAGGTCGCATTTTGCGAAACTACAAGTTAAGAAATAAACAAAACTGTCAACAAGAACCTGCGTAGTCTGACAAGTCATGGTAAAAAGCAGATTGGGCAAATGATTGATTACAAATAAGCCTCTTTCAACACAATTTGAAGACAAGTATGGTGGAAGATTTTGCGGAAGTTAAAACCATGCAGTAGCTCTCGTTAGCGCGTATGTTACTAAAAAAACTGATTTCATTGGCAAAGCTACAGAAAGTGTTGTTTTGTATTATTACGAAAAACGTAGTGTGACTGAGACAATCAGTCTCCTGACCAAGTATAGAGTGGCCGAATGGAGTAACCAGTGAAGGTGACATTCAGTTGTTAGTAGAATTTAAATCATTTACTCATTGGCAGCGGACTTGTACTTCTCAAGTATAATTTACAAGAGAATATGTAGGTAACGGAGTTTTGCGTTTGATTCCACGTTATCTTTTTGTGTGCACGTCAGCTCCGAGTGTTGTGTCATTGAAATATACCTACCCTGTGCTGTCAGTGACAAATAGAACTGTTTTCGGAGGATTTAGCCTACTAGTGACTTCGAGAAGTTCTACATAGGGGTGGAGGTGCCGCGCGACGTTTTAAGCTTGCATCCCCAGTGGCTAATCCCTGGACGATTACCTTGCTGTCCGGAGTTCCTCTACCGAGTAAATCCAAGTGTGGCGTTAAAACAAGAGGTTCGGTATCAAGTGAAGCGGTAGGCAACATCACGTTGTCACGAGCTTAGTTACCATACGATACCGACCTGTACGGAACTTAAAACCAAAAAAGCATTTAATCAAACACTTGTTGATTTAGCAGTGCAACCTGATTCATATGCAGTGGCAGGAAAAAAATATAAAATTATTTGCCGAAAGCAGTTGTACGTATGCGTCCATAAAAGCCCTTCAAGTCCCGTGCGCGCCAAAATCTTGGCGCAAGATAGCGGTCAACATTTTCTGCCGTAACTCGCCAGGCGATTGTGCTAGAGAGTTGGTCAAACCCTCAAATGATCCGGTTAGACTTGTACTTTAAATTTTAAAAAATTGGGAGGTTTGGACTTGCTTTTTTGTGTGTGACGTCTTAAATTGGGGTGGGTTTTAGCTTTTTTGACTCAGGTTCCCCGACCCAGGATCTCAACCCCAGGGGTAATTCTTTGTTTGTTTTCTTTTAAATAAAACTAGGCTAACCTCTGCATTTTTTGAGACCTTGAGTGGCCTGCTAGCGTTTGTGATTAGCAAGTCATGCCAAAAATGTGATAATTAGTTAATTAATTCCATAGGGAATTAATTTTCTTTGTTGTTTTAAGATCATAACTCCATAACCACAAACGCTAGAAGGTCAATCAAGGCTCTAAAGATGCGGATTTTAGCCTAGTTTTATTTAAAAAAGAAACAAAGCATTGAGTCTCGAGGTTAGGGCCCAGAGCCCGATAAGAGGGGTCAAAAAGGCCTAAGCCTATCCCACTTTTGATGTCATCCACAAAAAACGAAGACCGAAACTATCCAATTTTTTATAAATCTAATCTACAGGACTTCCTGCATCTTCAAAGGGTTTGAACACCTCTCTAGCTCAATCGGCTGGCAAGCTGCGGTTGAACAAAGATTTGCCTTATTCAGGCAAATCATACTTTTTACATTTTTGTCAAAATTTAGTTTTTTTGGATATGACTTTTGGCCCAATAGTGCCAGATAGTCAATCAAGGGCTCTAAGGACTGAGATTCTAGCCTAGTTCCCAAAAACATTTTGATTCAAAAATTTGGCCTATTGGGTCGCGTCCCAGGGCCCGATAAGGTGGTACAAAAGACCTATAACTACCCTCTTTGTGACGTCACCAACACACAAAAAAATCCAAAACCTACCAATTTTTTTTGATCGAATCTACTACAATTGCTGTATCCGTAGAGGGTTTGAGCAGCTCTCTAGCGCAATCGCCTGACGAGTTATGACTTGCTGAACTTGGCCAAATCGAGGAACCTGAAGGGTTTTAATTCGTGTGTAGTGTTTTGCTTGCTAAAAATGAGGTTCTATGCCCTAAATTCAAAAGAGAAAGGATTTCGTGCGCAAAAAGCGCACAGAAAAATATAAAGTTTTTGTGTCAATTCAGCAGTTAAATTTTAATCTACACGATTTCCAAAACTACTTCCAAGTCTTAGCGGGGAGGAATTGTAGCTCAGTGTAACTTAATGCAGCTTTTTTAACTTCAGTGTCTGTAGCCTGATGTAAATGGCTGAAACAGGGAAAAGAAGATAAAAGGTAAAAATAGGCAAGGTGCATTTAAAGGAAATGTTGAACCCATGTTACATTCAGTTTACGAGCCCGTTCCTCCGCGTAATGGTATCCAAATAAACGGTATCTGTTTTATTAAATTGTGACATTGACTTGTACGCCTTCCAAATTTTAAAGTGAATTACATTTCTGTTTTTTACGCCCTAGTCCTAACCAGTCTGTTGAAAAGAAGTACAAACTTTTAGATTTGACTTGCTAATTTAAGCGAGCGTATTTATTTATTTGTTTTATCTGCATAATCCGCAAGTCAGGGTTGAGTTTTTCAGCAAAGTTATGGAAATTATGATAAAAACGGTCTGGTCCCATAATCATGAATTTGTATTGGTAGCACAAACAGTCTTCTACTGCTTATGTCTAACCTATAAATGTCTCAGAAAATGCAATGAACTGCTAAGAATCGTATTGGTAACAAGCTGAAATTATCAGAATGCTTAGCTAAAACTTTGATTACGTCAGTTATTTTGATTTTTAATGCAATACTGCACTTTTTCGGTAATGAAATAACAAAACAGAAAATACAGCGAAAGATGCCTGTGTAATGTATAAGTTGCCCACAACCTCCAAATATTTTCATGCTGTTGTGTCACAAAGATGCTACCATGTGAGTTCCGTCGTCGTTTACATTTCAAACTTCTGAGATGTAAGGTTAGAGACCAACAGTTTAGTTGTGAGAGTTGCTCGTTCAGTAAATTTCTATACGTACAGGCAGGACTTCGAAGGCTGTATTGTAGACCAGTGGTCCCAATCTTTTTGTAACCGTGGACCGGTCAACGCTTGACAATTTTATCGTGGTCCGGGAGCACTTTATGATTTTTGTTATTTTTCAACAAGTGTTTGAAGTTACCAGTTTGAAACATCAGATAAGGCTGCTGCAGTAGAGTTTACAGCACCGCTCCACCTTCAACGCTCTCATTTTATGTTCCAGCGCTCTCACTCTATGCACGTAACAGTGCTTCCATGGGAAAAATCGGCCAATCACATGCCCAGATAACGAGTGGTGTCACCACCAGCATACATTTTATAATTTCGCGGCCCGGTACCAACTGAACCGCGGCCGGGTGCCGGCCCGCAGCCCGGGTTTGGGGATCACTCTTTTAGACTATAGCCTAGACGTCTGAGAAGCTAAGGCACAACAGCCAAACAGGATTTGCTTTTGAATCACTAAATTCTACAAAATAATCAATCTTGCTTTGTTTCGATTATCACCTGTAGATTGCCGTGACCAGATCGTTATTACCATCTGATGAACTTGCTGACATAAGATACGAATCTCGTCCCACAGTGAAGAACTCAATGTCCATAGCCCTGCAAATGGTGGTATGGAACGTGATAAACATCCTAAGTTATATTCCAGCTATGTAGCCTCGTGTATATCTTGCACAATTTTATGAAAATAGAAATGTGTTCATGCTTGTACAAGTATCCGTGTGGATGTATTATTAACTTAAGTCTTTGACACATTGCTTAGCAGTCTTGCAGACTTTCCACTTGGCCAATGGAGTTTGAAATGACAATGACACTGCTACCATTATTGAATCAATGCTTTGCGACCTAAGAGAACGCTTTCGTTTATATAAAACACCATACAGATTTTATCCCTTCAGCAATTTAAACACAAATACAGTGGAAACAAATACTATTTTGAAGACAAGGATGCTGATAAAATTCAAAGCTCGCAAGAACCTTCCCCATCTGAAACTTCAAACAAATGTGCGCACGATTGTTACAATTGTTGCGAAGCTGACGATAGCATGCAAGCTAAACTATTATAGTTTTTCTGATCTTATATTACACAGGACGCAGTTTCAGCTCAACACTGTTCTGGACTGAGTTTTGACAAGTATAGCAGAACAGCGTACTTTGCAGTTTATACAACTGACTGAGGCCGTTACGCCCCAGAATTTGCTTACTTTTAACAAACATCGGGCGTTATTTGAGACCAGGGTTTAGGTTTGTAAAAAACAACTTCACATCCTACGCTTTAAGGAAAATAAACCGCAACCTTGAAACATGTTAGCGCAATGAATCCTAACGCGCCAGAACGACATAATCTCCTAATGCGTACGTTGATAGCATGCGTTTACCCATGAGTTGGCAGGTTTTGCAGTTTGACAAACTGTCTGATGTCCTCCTGAAATTCGAAGACAAAAGAATCAACCAAATATGTGTACCGGTTTGGACTGTCATCGTAGTAGTTCGCTACAGCTAAGTAATGCCGACCGTCGATGATAAAATGCTCCCAGTCAATGGCACCGACAGTCTGAAAAAAGAGTAGTGGATCGCTGTATTGTTTTCTAACAGATGTCTGCAAACTGGAGTAGAAAAAATTGATCAACTTCAGTACAAAGTGATACTACATTGCCCACACTGTTAGTTTACTACCTTCTTCCTTGAGCAGAGCACACTCCTGAAAACGCACATTGAGATGCGTACGTCACTTTGGTATTAAACTCTGCGGTCTTAGTGGTAGCTCAAAACAACTGAGTCGCTAGCCCCACAAATCACCAAAGGCACCACAAGCAAGTTTTTTTATACAACAGAAATCACCATTAAAACAAGCTGAAATGCAACGAACATTCTGAACTGCATATATGCATTGCATTTCACGCATATTGCAGCAAGGGGGCGAACTGTTTCATGTAGCCTGTTCTTCAAAATCATTTTTTTCGGATTGTTTTGCTTACGAAACTGTGCACGACGTTTACTGATCTTACTGTCTCATGATAATAGCAAACGTCCATGGCCAACCACTATTTACTCATAGTGAGAGTCTTACTTCAATGTATTGGAACGGTACAAAACGTGACGATCTCCATTTGTAGATGACGCTGTCGAGATGGGTCATAACTCCATTGTAAGAGTTGGCAACGACGAGGTAGTGGTTGGAACCAATTTGAAAATGTTCGAAGTCGTAAGCGCCAATCGTGTCAATCGACTGAAACAAATATTACAGCGTCTACATTACGAGGCAGAGGTGTTGACATTATACTGCATGTTGACCTCGTCACAAACGCAGAATTGTTACAACTGCTGATTTTACATTTATTTTGACAAATGGCCGAAAGTGAACAAATCATTTTCCACACGTTACATGCAAATCTATTTGTTAAAGTCAGCACGTTACGTTTTCGATAAAACACATTAGCCATACCTGATATTTTACGAAACTTCGCTGGCTTGGTTCCCAAACCCATATCCAACTTTTTTCTGTGTGCCCAGTAACTACAAGCAAGTTTTAAGTTCACATTAAAAGTACAAGTTCACTGGTTCGATCCTGAAGAAGCACAATTTTTCACATCTCAAGACCAGTAAACGGCGAATTACAACGTAGGCGTAAGCTAGGCATGCACTGCGAAAAAGGGACTTAAAACCATACAAAATGAGTCTAAAATGTAACGATAACAAGAAAACTACCTGTCAAACAATAAATGCAAACTGCAACAATAAAGAACACACTTGTAAATTACGAAGACCACATGCGGGCCCTGCAACAGTGTTAAATAAATACCAAACTCAATAAGATTTTGTTGATTTACTAAATTTTCATTTAAATTTCTTTTTTTGCATTTACGTGTACATGCAAATAAGAACGTCGCTGCTTACGTCCGGCGTAATTGGCACCGGCCAGGTAGTGTTTTCCTTCAATCGAAAAACTCGCCCAACTTCTCGCGGAAAATGTCTGGATGTACTGGTGCACAAGAAATTTCCGTCGCTTACGATCCCACCGGTAGATAGCGCTGCTTGCATCCGGCAAACTATCATTTGTTCCTTGGTTCGCGACGGCAAGAAAATGCTGAAAAGAAAACGTTATTTTGAAAACTACTTTGTCTTCGAAAAATTTCCACAATGACATATTGAACAAAAGTTTTCCGTTTTTTTATTTTCTGTTGTTTCAGCACAAATCTTAAAACACAAAAGCGAGTTCTTTCAATCTGGATTTTGTAGGAATTTTTAAGTTGCCGGCAAACGCCTGCAACGACGCAGACGCAGTACAGCTTCACAGTAAAAAGTGTTTGGACGTACCCGAAATTTTCAGTTCACCGCTAAGGCAGCTCTCAACTACTTACTTCTCCCTCAATCGTAAAGTGTTCCCAGTCGCGTGCAGTGTCTGTTGTTACACTTTGGTGAGGAATAAAGTTGTTTTTTGTTGCATTCCAGACGTAGATTGTCGAATCCATGTTCCTGCTTCGACCTTGGTTGGCGCTTGCCAAGAAAAGTCCTTCGCCAGGTATTCGGAATATCTCAATGTCCAGAGTCTTGCTTTTTGTAATCAGATTGTTGAAATCAACCACATAGTCGAGTTTTTCTTGAGCTGAAAGACAAAGCATGTCTCTTACAGTTATAGAAACCACGTTTTCATATTGTCAGTTTTTTCAGCTTTTTTCATGAGATACAGGACCAAATCAAATGTACGAAAAGTACAGAACGAATTCAATGCAGAAGTTGATTTTGGAGGATATACCAAGCACAAAATCAAGGGAATCTACGGCATGGTTACACTTCACCTAAAGTTAATGCGAAGTTCGTGGTAAACAATCTACTTAAAAGTCCTGCATTTTAGTTTCACCGCTTTAAGTCCAATATTTTACTCGATGCTAGCTTTTTCCATTTATTTCCTTCGCACAACTTCAGATGTTGGTCAGTGTTGGTGTACTTGAGCAGTCCTTTGTTCGACTCGTCGCATGTCAAAGGTTGGCGTTCGCCATCGTCAACGTACACCGCTGAGGAAGACCACCCTGTTGCCATAAAAACGTTTGCCAGGCAAAGTCAAGATTTTCTGAACCGGTAAGTTTCGGTGAGAACTTAAAGTTATGGTGTAAACGAACAAGGCCGTTTGAAGCAAAAAAGAATGATCTGCTCTGCTGATTCAGAACAACTAAACCCTGGTAGACCTGTGACAAGCTTAAGTTCTTGCTTGTATTAACTTCTTTTTCAAAATTTAAAACTTTTGCACAAATATAGTGGTATTACAATGAGAAAAATAGAGTCTTTGGAACGTTTTCATCATTGTGCTATTTTATATTTTCCATTCGAATGAAAAACACCGTTTGATGTTACATTACAAGTGTACGGCATTGCACGATCACAATACAAATCTACCTCGACCATAAACTTACCTCCGCTTAGTGTCGCTCTTCCTCCAGGCCAAGAAGGAAATAAAGGCGTTTGAGGTTTGCTACAGAGCGGAATTGACGCGTCGGCTCCAGGGGACAGTTGAACTTGTCTGATTAGACCCTGTCAGATGTTGCACAGAACTAAATTCTGATAGCATAGTTTTTTTGCTATTTATTGCTACACAGTTTTGTGCGCGGGAAAACGCGTTTCTTCCACAGCCAGATATTAGCTATCAAGATTGCAGTTCACGTTTGTATAGCGGTGCGAAGGCGGCAACAGGAAAATATTATCGATTCCCGCGCTGTAGATAAAACGACAGCCACTTCACTGCATCATCGTTTCACAGCGTGAGCTGAATGCCACGCGTCCCGCGGACAAGTGAAAAAGTTCATTCGTCTTTTAAATTAAACATTTGTAAAGGTAGGAGAAGCAGTTCATCTTTCATGACCTGCCACTTAACTGGATCAAGACAGGTGATTAAATCTTCCTCGGGTGGATATTTATGGTTCCGTCAACATAAAAATAGCAAGTGAGCAATGCCCTATTGCGTGTGCTTAATGTTTCGAAGGTCATGTTCACAAAAACAAATCATAGCAGGGAAACAGAAGAAACGTACATTGTCAATAAATTCCCTATACACAAGTAAAGATATGGTTGATTCTTTCGCAGAAAGCTGTTGCATCAGAGTGCTCGACGCATATCAGCAGAGCTTTTCACACATTTTTTCTTGCCATTATCCATTCAAACAACGGTTTTAATAGATGCGGTAACAGCTAAAGATGCTTGGTCTCACGTGTGTTGTGAAGGGTTTTTTGAAAAATGACACATGATTCTTGCTCTGATTGCAGGCAGTGGCGTGACTAGAGGTTTGAGCCAGGGAGGCAAACTTTGCTGAAGGGGGCCCATTGGCCACCGTTTGGGAAATGCAATAATTAGTTCCCAAAAATTCACATACATTACATATATATGGGCATGGGCGTCGGAAGGGGGTCCAAGGCCCTCCGTGGATTTTCAAAATTTCAGCAACAAAACGTTGTTTTCTTAGTTTCGAGTGCGAAAAATCAAATTTGACCACTTTTGTAAAAATAAAATTTCACTTTGCTGGCAGCAAGGGTTTTTTTTCACATCGTACAAAACTACGTGACACATTGCAATCAGCAGTCATTGTCGCGTTGCATTACCTGCCACAGATGTCTTCAGCAATCACATGCGGCTAAACGCTTACCACCGCAACTTGAAGTGAACCTTTGTTGCCATGTTACTGTTACGCAATGAAGGCCAATTTTAGAACTATCCGTACCCAAGTTTCGCAACTCGCCTCTGCAGGCAATGTAGCGGACATGAGTGAACTGCAAGCTCAAAATTGCATGACACCACAACAGTGAACCCGGCTCTTGCGCAGTGTGAATGTCATATCGGAAAATAACACTGTCACTGCAAGAATTAAGTAAATTAAGCTGCTGACTTCAGGTTTTCTAGAAATTTTTGGTTCTTAGTCCCAATTTCCAAGTGGTGGCAAATTCCCATTTTTTCCCCCCTGCGGACACCCATGAACACAGGGGGATGCCAAAATGCCAAACACTGAAACAGCGCACCAGCTATAACTACGTACTTTCACTTATCATAGAATAGTAATCCGGCAGTGGCAGGAAATGAAGACGTTTTAACATCAAGTTCTGAATTAAGTAAATGGTTACAAATGTCGGATGGGAATGCTCAGTGGTGTACAGAAATATGTAAATTGTTTTGAACGAGGTATCAAATGTTTTTGCGAGATATATTTAGCATGACGCGGACAACCGTTTGTATTCAGTTAATTTAAAGCACGATTTCACGGTTGGCATTAATCATAAAATCAATTTAACTACGTGTTTTGCTTGCGCATATCCTCAACATGGCGGGGGTGAAAGAGTAATCATAAGAATTAATGCATCTAAATACTGACTACTTTTTCAAGATATTAATTGAAACTGTGCAACTGCGCTGAGAATACTAGTCATAAAAGTGAACTTTTCCATTACTGCTACATTTGTTTTTTATTTGAGTTGACCCATAAACTGAACATCTCCGTGGACATCTAATTGTCGAAATTCAGATGACAAAATTGCTGAACTTGAACATCTCCGCAGCGTTTATGGCGTTAGATATTTCCTAGATTAATTCATGTGGCCTTTTAAATTATATCATTTTTTGACGAAATCTTCAATAAATTTGCAGCAGCAAAGGCAAGAAAACTTTGCCTTTGAAGTTGGATAATTACTAGTAAAGCATTACAGAATTTTTCAGCTAAATTGTTGTTAGTAGGGGTGATGGAAGCAGCAAAAATTCCGTCGGCTCTCTGGACTTTGCAGCAGAACTTTGAAATTGCTGTTGTGCGTTCTCTTTACGTTTTTGAGCACCAGATTTCATATTTACTCCTACTTCGTATATTTATGTTGCACTGTTGCACATATTCGTATTTCGTTGTCAAAACTCTAATCTGTACTGCATAATCAACATTACAAAGAACACTAAGTAAAGAGATGGGATACACACTAAAATTTTTGATTGATAACGTTAGTGCCAAACTGCCATGTAGAGCGTTCGTAATACTCAGAAAAAGTTGAGAAATGATAATGAATCCGGATGTGGGTGTTTATCAGACGACTCCTGACAATAATTGCATATTGCTTAATTAACCAGCG
>JGI24022J15233_10004939_pt1 | contig 13947 bp, 7 predicted proteins | sample Ectturendosymbi2_FD_15233 | JGI IMG/M metagenome (IMG submission 15233) | reverse complement strand
TAATCAGATCTGGGGGAATCTTCGTTATCGTCTGCGTCCAGAAACCATCTCACCACTTTCTGCAGATCTTTCGTCCACTACGCATGTTTAAGATTGTACTCCGCGATAGTTCACTTTATCCGAAACAATTGCCTTTATTTTGTCTGCTAAGGCTGATCAGCGCAAGCACTAAACGCATTGGCTACATTAGCAATTTCTGTAGCATGCTAAAACTGTTGCATGAGCTCGAAAACCGCAGTTGTTAACATAGAAGTATTCAGGAATTTGATCAGGTTGCAGCAGGGAAAAATGAAAACTAAACGTTTGCTGGACCTCCAGGCTCTTAACCAGCTTGTGACACCACACCAGGGGAGGGGCCAAGAGTTTTCTAATAGGGGGACAAATTTTTTAAACTATGTCCAATAGTTTCAAAATACGTCCAACACATTTTTCCTATGGGGGAAAAATTTTTTTAAGCGGACTTTGCCGCCTCTGGTTACGGGCCTGTGGACTTCTATACATCACAAAAAACAAAAGTTTTATTGCTTACTTTATCCGCATTCTCAATTCTTGTGTAGTTTAGCAAAATTCGATCTCGCAAACCAGGGTGTGCGCCAGCCAGTCCAGCCACACACCTTCAATGCTCAACTGCTCGTATTTGACGAGACCTTGGCGCAGCCTCATTTTGCTGTTGTAAATGGCTCTGACGTAATGATGAGCGTGTTTTACTCCCCTGTTTTAACGCGCAGCCTGATATTTTTGCACTTATGCACTGCTGTGTTGTGGCGTTGAATTTGTTTTTCTCCGATAGCCTAACTTGTAGCGCTGATAGTTTATATTCAGTGCAATGACACATAAAATAAGGGGAGTGGATGTAGAAAAATATGCATACTATGTCAAAAAACTTCGCCAAAACATTGGTTTGGAAACATGGACATGACGTCAAATTGTGACGTCACAAACAGCGCACACCAAATACAAATGACCGCCATTTGACCTTGAACTAAACACCCCCCATGAAAATTTTCTGCATACGCCACTGGTTCAGGCAATGCAAAGATACATTAAAAGTCAGGGTATCACAAAAATACGAACCAGGAAGAAGCACAAGTCTTTCCATTATTACCGACCCAGTAAAAAATATTTGTGTTCATGGAAAAGTTAAGTAAACATTCTGAAGCAGTAGCACAGCCAATCATTTTGTTTGGACAGTCAATGACATCGTTAGTCACTGACAGCATCTTTGGTCCAACTGTTCCTTCCTTTAGTATGCAAAAGTTAAAAAATTGATAGAAAACCGCCAGTAATCTTAGCAAGTTTGTTTCGTGGGCCCATGGCTTTTTCGACCTCATTCCGACTGCGATACTGTTTTGATGCCTTGTCAGAACCAGACCTACTTGAACATATAATAGTAGCAGCACAGAAGTCCGTAAATCATCTCATGAAGACAGCCATGCTGTAGTAGCAGGCCTGCAACCAGCTTGGGATACCAGGATGATGCGAAGATTTTTCTGAGGGGGACCAATTACATGTACAATAGTTTTACACTGTGTTCAACACTTTTTCCACGGAAGGCAAAAAATTTTTCAAGGGGACTTGTGTCCCCCATAGTTCGCTCCTGTTCAGTAGAACCAAAAAAGAGCTGTGCGCTTTTGCAATCAGTTGCACAAATAAAAGTTTTTTTCATATATTGGGCAGGTGCTGAAAATAGGCGTGAATAACTATTTACAGGAAAGGTTTCATAAATAGCATCTCAGCAGTGTTGAATGTAGTTTTATTGAGCCGAACATAAAAGATATTCATGTGGACTCCTATCTCCCTCTTGTCACGTCAAGTTCAAAAGGTTTGGCATTAAAACGTTTGCTGTGAACATTCACTGGATGTATGCATTGATGATTTATTTTCTTCAGATGTATGAAAACATACCTTGTTGTAGTATTGTTCAATTTTCAGGATTGATCTTTGAAATAACATTTCGCTTTGATTCACCTTCAAATATTTAATCCGAAGATCTACTTTCCATAAATTGGTAAAAGCCAGTGATAATAAACCCTTTAATGTGTTTCAGTTAGCTGCTTGAAGTTTCGTTAGTTCGATTTTTAATGTAAGGAATGGTGCACATAAACCATGCAGCAATGGACCAACAGTTTCTCACAGTTTTAAGCATGGTTCATTGATCCCTCAAGCCGGTTCATGGGTCCCGATGCATGGGGACCCTTGATCCACTTGGATGACGAATGAAATAATCCATGTCACTTTCAAGATTACAGGTAATTGCTCCATAAATTCCCACAGAGCATGCCACAACCCCAAGACACTTACTGAAAAATTTGACGAAAAATATTGCACCGTGTTGTAGCTACCCTCGATATCATAAAAGGTGGGTCGGTGCCGACTTTCCCCTATGCTTTTTCTCGTTCTCTCATGCTACTGATATCGAACGTTCATTCAGACTTATGGTGCAACTTTACCGTTTAATCCACATCGAAAAATGGAAAAAAATTTTTCACCAATTTGTTCTTCAAGTCAAATAACGTATAACCTATGTGGAAGCGGAAGACTTTTCGCGCTTCCGCTTCCACATAAAAAGGACCGCTTCCACCACTTCCAGCTTCCGCATCCCTGCTTAAAACGCAGCCACTCAGCCCCTCATAAAACCTCAAAATACAGCTGTAAAACCAATAAGACTAACTAACCATATCTCCTTGGAAAAATCTTTTCAGCATTTAAACACTATATGTGCTTTTCCAAACTTCGTAAATTCTCAGCAGGTAAATTCATGCACTCCTATTATAACAAACAGCTTCCAAACCATTTTGATGAATATTTTATTCCAATCTGCTCCGATTATCCTTGCTCCACAAGACTGTTCACTTCTAACAACTTGTTTTTACCTGGTTTTACTCATCTTCAGGAAAATGTTCCCTTACATTGATCAACCCTAATGATCTTCAATACCAGACTCAAAAGTCTTCCGCTACCTATACCTTCAAATGACAACTTAAGAATCACCTATCACATGAAAAAGATACATAATAATGTATGTTAGCAACATTTCACGTTCTGATTACTGTATTTACTCGATTGTAAGCCACACGAAATGGTTCACCATAATCCCTCCTGTGATGGATGTGCACATGATGCTGAAGAGAGAAAGATAATGCAAAAAGAGGGTTTGGTCAACAAAACATAGCCAAGGAAAAACTGGGCATCATCTAGACATTTTAATAAGCTAAATAAAAAAATATAAGCCACCCTTGATTGTAAACCACATGAAATGATGAAAAAAAAACTTTATTAAGCCGCGGCTTACAATCAAGGAAATATGGTACATGGAAAAAATGCTATTTTTACTGGTTTTAGTTGGTAATTTGAATATTGTAAGTTGTTGTGCCGTATGTATCTTTACTCCTATAATTTGTCATTCTTTCCTGTGCTCATCCCATTTTTTACATAAAATTACACTAGTTTTTTCCTTAGTATTTTTATGCCTTTTGACACTTCAATTATTTTTTTTATTTTTCATTCTGTGTTTAACAATTTTTAGACCACAGCCAATTTCCTCAATTAAGCTAGATCCAAACATTACACTCCATAGTTTTTTATTTATTATTTTTGTGCTTTTTATCACTTCAATTATTTCTCTTATTTTTCATTCTGTGTGTAACAATTTTTGGACCACACCCAATTTCCTCAATTAAACTAGATCCATTCTTTTGTGTACATAGGCATGCATTCTTCATCTGCAATTTTTCCTTTCCATGTTATGTGTTTGTTTGCTTGTCATTGTAAATGTGCCTATTTTTCAACTGTTGTTTTCTAATACTCGCAAAAAATGTTTTAAACTGGATTGGTTGAATAGATAGCCTACGTAGTCTTTTACTAATCCTATGTGACACAGTGAAAATCTTTCTTAACATTGATGAATTCACTTGCCATTTTATTTTTATTTGTCTATTTTCTACTGACAATTGGTTACTTCTTTCTATGATGGCTTTCTGTTTTGTTTTTGGTTAAGTGAATCATATGAAACAACCAATCAAGTGTGAGAAACTGTGTATCACTGCTTTTCTTGCAGATACAGGCATTAAGTTTTGTCATCTGAAGAAGATTTTCATATCCATTATTGAGTTAATATTCTGATTGTGATCATGTTCCTCATCTTGCCCCATACAATAGAGGTTAATTTTGGTTCATATTTGATCTGTCTTCTAATATTTTCATGACTTCAACCATCTCTGCATATCCATTGCTGCAATTTGTCAGGAACACAGTCCTTAAATTGTTCATTTGTTTATCCAACATAGGGTGCAGGAAACATTGGACATAAACCTATTGCAACATGCTGCATCTGAATCACACATGACTTCTTGACACATACCACACTTTAATTTGTGTTTTTCACCTTGGTATGCGTTAGTGTGCTAGTGGACATTACTTTTCAGTCATTAATCAATCACACTAGATATTTTATTTGTGAAATGTTTCTCCTTCAGTCATTTTGCAATCGACTTGCAAGGAATAACTATATGCTCAATGTATATCAGTGGTGGAGTCTTGAGACTCGGTCTTGAAGTCTCAAGATCCATTTTTATGAGTCTCAGTCTTTGAGGCAGGGGTGGCCAACACTTTTTCACTCAAGGGCTGAATTTGTGACTGCTTGGCCACTGGAGTGCCAGACACAGTGCGATTTATGTGTTAGGCAGCAGCCAATGCTGTTGCACTGCTGTGCACACTTCGGAAAAGTGGTGCTTAAAAAATGCACAAGGTGCTGGGAAGGCCGCATTCAGCCCGTGGGCTGTAGTTTGGGTGCCCTTGCTCTAAGGTTTCACATCTTGTCTCAGTCTAAAACCTACTATATTGAGACTCTGAATATCCAAAGATATCAGCTTAGTAAAGCTTACTTTAATTCAACCTGTTTTTGTCTGCTGTATCTGCACTTACAAAGAAAACAAAATATAAGGCTGAAAAATGTTCTGCTTGGAAGTTCTGATAACGTTTGTTACAAATTTTCTAGAAAAATTTTGGAAAAACTGACAAACTTTTAAGTCCCAGTTTCAAACTTTCAGTTCTCGGTCTTCGATTTTTTGATGAGGTCTCAGTCTCAAAGCTTTAACCAGGTATCCATCTTAAGGTTTTGGTCTCGACGATATCACTGATGGGTGTGTGGGGAGAGTTAGTACCATTTCTTCTGCGCAACTGTATGGATCATCTTGCCAGCATCCCTGTTTGGGTGCATCGTTTCTTATCATGTGTCACATTGCCCTATTTCATTCACTGTGATGTATTTTCTCATGAGTTCCTCTAGGGCATAGGTTCCCAACCAGGGTTTCCCGGACCCCTGGTTGTCCAAAAGAAGATTTTAGGTGTTCTACACAAATTTTCAATGTTGAGAGTTAGTATGTTTTTGGATGTACTTTTTTTCAAAAGAACAGAATTTATCAAAGATTGCCAGTGTCATTACTCAAAAGAACATTATCTGGCCTAATTATCGCAACTAATGTTACTAATTTAACATATTTAAATGGCTAATGTACTGTATTGCTATTTCTGCTTCATGATGTGGTTACCACACTGAAGATGGCTGGTCATGTCATTGTAAGCGCATTGTGATGTTTTAGCTAAATGTTTATGGTGCAACTATGGTGAGATTGCTGTTTGATGCTCCAGAAATCAAAATTCTGGTGTTCAACCATGCAAAGTTACCATAAATTGAGTACAAAAACACTGTCCATTATGTGCCTTTTGCTATAACACATTTGCGCGAATCTGGATTTTCCTATCTCTTCCTTCAAAAAACAAGCATCAGGACCGTTTGATCCCCTTGAACACACAATTTGTGTGTGGCTCTGAGTAAATGTGTACCATGTTATGGGAAATTTCAGACAAACAGCAACAAACAATCACTAGGTTTGTTTCTAGTGAGCAGTAAAGTATAAAATTTAAACAGTATGACTGAGTGTTTTCTGTTGTGTTGTCAGCATGTACTATAAGTATTACTTTTAAAAATGAAGATACTTGCAAAATCAGACTTTTGTGATTTGTACACTTTTGAAACGAGGGGTTGCGAATGTCACTTTATTTTCATGAAAGGGGTGCCGACTTCAAAAACGTTGGGAACCTATGCTCCAGGGCATAGGTTCTCAAAGTGCTCTGTATGGAGCCTCAGGGCTCCGCAAGCTATTTGTTTTTGTTTTTATTTTTAGAAATTTATTGTGGAGCTCCGTAAATTATGGCCAATCTCTTCATGGGCTCCATAACACAAAGTTTGAGAACCCCTGCTCTAGGGAAGGGGTGTACAACCTTTTGCTATTGCTGGCCGCATTACTTTTATTTATATGAAGTATGGCGGCCAATGAGTTTGAGTTATATTTATTAGATACGTTTAATTAAAGAATAGGTTTCATCCGGTATATGTCATTTACTTGTGCCTAAAAGTATGATCAAGTATCAAACATTTTAACGAATTCATTAAAAGAAAAGTTTGGTCGACTGATTCGTGTCAACTGATTTTCTTGCCTTGCGTTTGTTTTACTTCAATATACGCCAGCATGGCCACCTAATCTTATATTTTAAATTAAGTGTGGATGGTCACAAACTTCATTAGTGAAGGCTGCAGGTTGTGCACCGTTGCTCTAGGGTCACCTGACATGACAACCACTCTGGTTTTCCAGTGTCTGTTTATTTTGGAAATGTGGACACATATATCCCTTTATTGCCAATAATATACTACTATATCTCAGGTGATATTACTGCTAACATACTGAAGAAGTTTTCTGGAAATATCAGCTGAGATTCAGCAAAAACAATGCAAAAAGGAGAAATATATATTTTTATTTGTATAAGGTAGTGAAGGATAGATGTGTAAGCACTGTTAACTGGAATGTAAAAATTAAAAACTGATTATGATAAGTGCAGTTGTAATCAGCATAAACAGAGCAAGTCTTTCTGACGAAACACATCCTTTCACAGATGAGAGTTGGACACTAAGATCTTACAGAACATTCATTTTGTCTACTAGATAGGCATCATTAGCTCTTATTCAAATAGAATCATAAACATACCACTGTTCTAAAAACCTCTGATAATAAACTTGTGTGTATGTGGTAGCCTATTACAATTATTCTACTGTAGAAACCAGCATTTGTGTTGCAAGATTTGTATATATCCCATTATTTTTATGGTCATTATGTTTATTTTGCTGCAGTAGTGGAATTTCATCCTTGTATTGTTACAGAATAAAGCAGTGCATAGACCTTTCTTTCTTCTACCACTTCTATACAAGCCTACATTGGGATTGCCTGCTGCAGCTGTATTGATGTAAGTCCAACTCTTAATGTCTTAAATCAGGGGTGAAAAAATGCAGTCGGACACTCACACCATGTAGCCAAAACCTTGGAAGTGCGCGAACAGGATTTGCAGCAATGTAGCAGTGCATATAGCGAATAACATTATGGAATGCTTCAGATGGGCAGAGGCATACACATAATTAAAAGAGGATAGTCAACTTGATTTTGTCTGTACATGTGAAAGAGGATAGCCAAAATCATTCTTGTCTGTAAATATGAAAGAAGATAGCCAACCATAATTTTGTCTGTAAATAAGTAGAGGTAAGAAAAAAATTGATAATTTTTTCCTGAAGTGTTTACATTTTATACTTTATGCATATGAATTCTATATGGCAAAGCTTATGTGTGTGCACTAATACAAATTTGTGCGCACCACTAAACTTCACAGAAAAATTTGCCCAATGTCTTAAATCATAAAACCAGTGGCAGTGCCTAAAACCTTGGTGCTGTTGTGTTGTAGATACGGTAAAAAATTTGATTATAGCTTCTTTGTGACTTATTCCACATGCAGTATATCAATCATTCATCACCAACATACTTTTCTTCGTTTATGAAAAATATGATTTTGGGTTTATCTTTTGTGCTTTTAAAATCTAAAGCGTTCCTAATGTGTAATCAATATTAGGGACTGTGACCAGTAAATGTAGGATTGAACCAGGCAGGTAAGATAGAAACCTTCAATAAATCATTTGCTTGAAATTCAGCTGAGGTGCATTATGTATGTACAATAAATATGCTCAAATATTCTGATTTTTTTGAAAGCAAGAACTCTTTTTTGCCATTATATATGATGTTGCTCTATTTCAGTTTTTCAATTTTTTGTGTGGCAGATCTTTCAGTTTGTTTTTCAATTGCGAGCTGATGTCTTTATGGGCTGCAGAAAATTTTTTGTGATGTCGCTGCCTGGTACAGCCCAATGCATATTTATGCATCTGAAAAATAATTTTTTGTACCAACCATAATCTTATGGTCTTGTATGTTTATGCAATATATATACATACACTGTGAAGAGAAAAAATCAAATTTTTGAGTGAAACTGCTTGTTCACTGTGGAAGGGAGAGTACTAGAGGGCAAATCATTTCTAACTTGTTCGTGTTTGAGTGAGGAGCTTGTTGCAGGGCGTCTGATTGTTGTTGAAAAATTTTGGAATGTTAAAGGCAGGGTGTGGGCCATTTTGCATTGCCTTTAGATGTTTTGATATTGCCCAGCAAGTTAAATGATGTGTCCGGGAAGCCACAGTGTGGTGAGGAGTTTTTTGCAATGTTTGAGTGTTCATGCGCGTTGCAGGACAAGAAAACTTTGTGTATAAGTGATTGCTTGCATAATGAAAGAAATGATGAAGCTAATGAAATTTTTGGTAAGTAATGTATGGAGTTGCCGTAGATACTTATTGCGAACAATATAGCTATAATTATGTATTCAATAATTGCGGCTACTTTGTTTGCAATAATGACATACAAAACACAATTATGTATTCAAAACACAATTTGTATTTGTTATTCAAAGCACAATTTGTATAATTATGTATGCAAAACACAATTTGTACAAAACATAATTACGTATTTCAATACAAAACACAATTATGTAGTCAAAAATTGTGGCTATATTGTTGGCAATAATGACATCTTGTATTGCATTTAGTTGCTTTCATTTCAATTAGCGACTTAGTTGACAGTCAACAATAAGGAAAATTGTCAAAAACTTCCTGGTATCCAGATTTCTTTTTCTTGCTAACCACCCGATTTTAAATATGTTACAAAAGTTGCATTGACCTTAAAGATGGAAAAACAATGGTTTTCTCAATGGAGTTGATGACAAATAAATATATACACAATTTTTAAACCAAATAAGCATAATTGGTATGTCAGTTTTCAGTTGACAAATCTGTGTATGGAATTTTTGAAACAGAAAATGTAATTAATGATTGTTTTGTTGATATTAATCAAATTGAATTTTGCTTTTCTGTCGGCTGTTACAAATTTACATGCTGTAAAAAGTAGTGGTTTGTCAAAAAGTATTGATCATTTTATGCACAGCCTATGAACATGATGTTGAGTGTGTTTAAAGTTTTGAAAAAGTTGTGCATTGATTTGTTGCAAGTTTTTAAAAAATCTGTGAATTGTGCAAAACCTTTTCAAGTTGTTTTATTTGCTAAAAAGGTGTTTCAATTTGTGTTTCGTTTCAGCAACATTTTCCCAGAATGGTTCTTACCTCAGACTGCTTGTTCATTGAAGCAAAGGCAAAGATTTCATAGACGACTCCAAACAAAGAGAGCTCGTGCATACACCAGTTTAATGGACCACATGAACCATCACAGATCTAGCAGTCACGATCATGTTGTTCATTCTGTTTTGCAGGATGTCTTTGAAACAGTAAGAAATGCTGTAGGCTTCGTTAGCAATAAACGTTTGGTAGTTCTTCGGCGCCACTTTTCTTGCAGAGCTTGGCAATCCTATATCTTGCCAGGCGATTGAGCTAGACGGATTCAGCAAGTCTTGTAGTCAAAATCGAAAAAAAATTTTTCGTTTTGGGTTTGAGCTTTTCTGGGGGGAACGACACAAGTAGGGGTCTTTTGGGGTTATTTTGGCCATCTTTGCCTGGCCCTGGGCGCCGTCTCATGGGCCATTTTTTGGACTCAAGGTTTAGTTGAAAACTAGGTCAAAATCCGCGTCTGAAGAGCCTTTGATTAACTTTCTAGCATATCGGGAACGAAAATTATGGCTCATAAACCAAAAATTGACCAAAACTTTGCTCCCTCAAAGTTACTCTTGGGGGCATGCCACCGCAGGCAATAATTCGCCATCAGATTGAGCTAGAGAGCTGTTCAAACCTTCTGAAGACTCGTGAAGGTATGTAGCTTGCAATAAAAAAAAATTTTAGTTTAGGATGTTTGTTTTTTTTAACGCTTATATATTGATAGGAAAAAATAACATATATTGATTTATGTTATTTTTTGCTGACGTCAGCATTTTGGCCGGCCTCCCTTGAAGACCCGCAGGAGCCATTAAAATGACAAAAATTTTTTTTTAGTTTAGCTGTTTTTTGGTTACTATTCGGGACTTTGAAGGGTCCGAACGGGTTTTTAGCGTTTCTGGTTCCAAGATTAGGGCCAAAAAAACCTCAAAATTAATTTGGGAAATCCCCCAAAGGTATTGAGAAAAGCCCCTTACCAATTAGTTGTTTTTTGGCCTAACTTTTGAACCAGAAGCGGTTGAAACTCAATCAAGGGCTCTGAAAACACATATTCTGCCCTAGAATCAAAAAAGACTACGAGCCAAAATATTGGCGCGCGGGATCGGATGATGACGTCATATAATTAACCAAAAAACATGCCCCTGTCATGATCCCATTGGCCCAAAACCCTCCAACCAAATTCAAAAAATTTTTTTTTCTAAACTACACAACGCCACTAGTCATTACGGGGTTTGAACAGCTCTCTAGCTCAATCTGCTGCGGAGTTATGGCTGGCCAAAGTTTGTCCTAAAAGGGCAAATTATGCCTTTTCTGAAAAGTTTTGAATTGGGCCAAAAACTGGGTTTTTGACCCATAATTTCGGCTACAGATATGCTAGGAAGTCAATCCAGGGCTCTGCAGACGCGGATTTTCAAGTCAAGTCAATCCAGGGCTCTATAGACGCTGATTTTGACCTAGTTTTCAACAAAACTTTGAGCCAAAAGAGTGGGTTAAAGGGCTGGGGCCCAGGGCCAGCCAAAATTTCCAAAACATGCCTTCTTTGTGCCATCACCTCCAGAAATCCCCCACCGAAAACGAAAAACGTTTTTTTAGATTTTGATCTCAAGACTTGCTGAATTCGTGGATGGTTTGGATAGCTCTCTAGCTCAATCGCCTGGTGAGTTTTAGGATTGCAAAGCTCTCCAAGATTTGGGGCTTTTGCGGGACTGAAAGGGTTATTATATTGTCCCTTTCTCGTGTCATCGAACAACTAATAACTTGTTTGCATAACTGAAGGAAGTAGACAGAATTTTTAATTCGTTTTGCGTTGTGAAGCAAGTACATCATTTCAAGACTGCAAAGTCAGGTTGATATCTTCGCTGTAGTATGCTTGAAAACAAAGAAAAAATAAACAAAAATAAGAAGCATCCTAAGAAATTGAAGACTTTCATGGAGCAGCGTTGCATAGCTTCATATTCGCGAAAATGTGCTGGCAAGACGCTATGGTCGTAGTCACTACAGTCATAGAAAATGTAGTAGAGCACAAAATGGCGCCTCCAGGTTTGAACCCCTGGGTGAAATAAAAACTTCTTTTGTTTAATTTTCAGCATACTGAATAGTTAGTTTTCATCTCCTTCGAAATACTTGGTAAGTGGAAACTCAACTGACAGTATATTCAGATAGACCAGTCGTTGTAATGAAGTTTCTAGAAGTGTTCACGAAATGATACGGGTTCAGCGGGAAAGTTTATATTGATCCTGAACAAAACTGTGTATTGATCTGTTTCAAGAATACATTTTTGTCTTCCAATATTGAGAAATTCTCAATTTTTATGTGCACTCAGTGGTTTCAGGTGTTCCCATTGGTAGTTGAAGGTACAAGTTAAATCATTTCTTTAACAACCTCAATTCTGGCTCCAAAATCGTTGAGCCATCACTACGTGTGCTTTGTGTTCCGTTCGCAACGTGTTGTACAGTACTTCGTTTTTCATTTCTTATGTAGGCCTACAGTTAGTGGAGTCTTGTTCTGAAAATTTCTTAACTTTGCCGCCTTTTCATCCTGTGTGTTTGAGGATTTATTTCAAGTGGTGCACTGTTTTTTCGGTAATGTTTTTATCGCACCAACCATCATCACATTATGTTTTGGCCAACCAGGTTTTAGAGCAAACCATATTTGTATGTTTGATGCTGCAGATTGCCTAACATCTCGTAGCGCTGGACTCAATGGCGAAGCCTGCTCACCTGTTTTATTGCAGTAATGATAATCGCATTTGGTTGCGGACTCGTGGTCCTTATCACAGAAGGAATCATAGACACAAGAGCACGAAATATCGTTAGCCATACAGCAATGCATTACGGAGTCGGTGTTTGCACATGACCAACATTGAGAGGAGCAAAATACTTTGTCATCACCACAACTGCATCCTCGTTCACAAGAGCACAAAAAATGGTTAGCCATACAGCAACACTTTACAGAATCGGTGTTTCCACATAACCAACCTTTCGAGAAGCAAACCATTTTAACAGCGCTTGTTTTTGTATGCTTGGTTTATATACATTGCACACACATTTTCTTTTTACTACACAAAAGCAATGCTGATGAGACGTGAACACCGAAACAATGCACAAAGAACTAATGCAGTTCTCCATCATTCGGTCTCCATCATGAATAATTCAGGAAAAAGCAAGACATGTGAAAAGCATCAGAAATTTGAGGAGAACGAATAAAAAAGTTGGATGAAGATGCATCGTATAAAAAATCGATACAAATTGTTTCTTAGCAAGGCATCGAAGGCCCTGACACAATAGCTAACCTGGTGTGGGCGAACATTTTAAATTCTGGGTTGTATCAGTAATGCATAATTCGGTAGACATAGCTATACGCAGCATGTAAGCGCTTCATACTAATCTGTATATATTTGCTCCACGATTGGCAAGCATTCACTGGCATGCAATAGGCACGAAATAGAGTGTTACTTTTGCTGCAGGAGAGCACTGATCAAAAGTGTCTGAGTGTTTCACTTGTCTCTGAATATCATCATCATCCTTCAGTGATGCATTTATCCACACACCAAGGTATTTCACTTTGTCAAAAAATTGCACACGTACATCATTTAGAAAAACATTTGATTGAGCAGGATTATGGGGCGCCGTTCGTAAAAAATTTATATCGGACATATTTAGCAAAAACACTGCTATCTCTGCGCATATATAGCTATCTCTCTGCGTAGAGATACTGTAGCTCTGTGCGCATGTAGCTATCTCTGCGCAGAGATAGCTATCTCTGCACATATTTAGTTATCTCTGTGCAAAGATAGCTATCTCTGCACATGTTCAGCTATCTCTGCGCAGATTTAAGTACCTCTATGCAGAGATAGCTATCTCTGCAGATTTAGCTATCTCTGCACAGATTTAGCTATCTCTGCACAGATTTAGCTATCTCTGCACAGATTTAGCTATCTCTGTGAAGATTTAGCTATCTCTGCGCAGATTTAGCTATCTCTGCACATAATTAGCTATATCTGCGCGGAGATAGCTCAATCTGCATGCATATATAGAGCTGAAGCGTGTCGGAGGAAAGCATGGTATAAAAGAGAATGCTCTCACAGAAAGAGCGCGTTGAAAGCGGAGAGCTCGCTTGGAAACGAGAACTGTATTGTAAAGAGAAAACGCTGTCAGAGAAAAAGCGCATCGAATGAACTGGTCGGTTAGGCCTTATTGCCCGAAAATAACGTCGGCAAAACACCATATAACTTTAGCACTTGCAGCATTATCACAGTAAACTCTACTGCTTCGAGATTCAAAGAAACGAAAGATGCATACGTTTGTATATGTAATAAGCTGCAGTATTTACTAATACTTAAAATAAACAGCATTCCTGCACTGAAGTGCGAAGTTCAGGTGCGAGATTTAAAGCAACTCAAGCTGCAAACATGAGGTGCAATGC
>JGI24022J15233_10004938_pt1 | contig 13951 bp, 7 predicted proteins | sample Ectturendosymbi2_FD_15233 | JGI IMG/M metagenome (IMG submission 15233) | reverse complement strand
ATGGGGACGGAAACAACTAGGCATGTCGAATAATGTGACCGCATAATGACAAAAAAGTGAGTGTGTGACCGAATAATCACAAAAGTGTGACCGAATAATGACAAAAAAGTGACCCCTTGGTGGAACCAAGAGGTGAAAGATGGTATTCGAGCAAAGACAGTAGCCTGTAAGGCATGGCATCAGAAGAAAGCCGATACTTTGCATTTACGGCAGTGGCAGATCCAGGCCTTTGGGGGGAGAAGTCGTAAAGGGGACGCCAAGGAGTCGTCACCTGTTTAATACCCCGGATTCTCTACGACAATCGTTTGGTATCACACAAAAGTGGTTACCATTTGCAGGCAAAGAAAGTGGGAATTTTTCTTGATTGAACTACGCGATGTTTCAGGAAATAACCACAGTTTGAAAGCGCCTTATATCATTAATTCACAAAATTTTAGAAACGGGTCAAAAAAGATGGGCCACCATTTTTCACAAGCTGCACAGTAACTAAGAACACTGTTGGGGCTCTCATAATTACAAAATCTATTTGAAAGATATATCCCACCTACAGCATGCTGCGCTAGTGTTTGACACTGTTTTGACTATCCGTAGCGAGAACAGATGAAACAATGAATGAAATGTATTCCCGACTTGGTTTGAAGTAGAAATCGTCTTACACCAACAAGTGAAAACTCAAGTCCTACGATAGGAGTGGGGTAAATAGGTAAATGACAATGGCGTTTTCAGTAAGTGTTTTTCAACCGGGGTTCCACGGAATCTTATGGTTCCGCGAGTGGTTGCCCGGGGGTTCCGCCGAAAGAGACCGAAATTGCCTGGGACGAAATTGTCAACGGCAGTTTTATGCGGTTTCAGCAATACCACTGTTTATCTGTTGCAATTTAAGCGAGCTAAATAGCCAAGAAGCTGAGTAATGGCTGCGGACTTTACAGACCACACACAGCTTTTTGTTCCATCATCTTAGGCGAATTTCATCTTTTGTTTTTATTTTTGTATTTGCCGCAGGCTCGTGGTATTTTACAATAGTGATCGAATAACACAAGAGCAGAAAAATTGTTAGTCATAGTGCATTACAGAGTAGGTGTTAGTTGATAGCGTAAATGTTTACTTAAGCAGAAAGATATGTGCTACAGACCAATTTTGCACAGCCCAGGGGCAAATCATGCATGCTATATGTTAGCGAAAACGATTGTGTTTTTGATTACCTGCGTAAGGCTGGGGATTTCTCACGGAGAAAGAAATATTGGAACAATATTATTACGAAATAAGAGAGTTTTTTATATTATTCGATACTAGAGACTGGGTAAAAGTCCGGCACTTAAATGTTGCTGTCCAGTAAAGTGCTAGGGATTGCCTAGTTTAGATGCTGTATTCTTAAACTGGGGATGTGAAATGTTTGCAAGGGATCGCAAGTAAGGCAGCGACATATTGGTGAAAGTATTAAGGCATTGTTTTATCCATCCGTAATTTATTATTATCATTTCACTACAAATGCCATAATCAAACCAAAGCGGACAAAACAAATCTAGGAACAAACTGGAATGTTAAGCTGGTTTGTGGTGTGTGGTGGCGGACGGTGGTCTTCAACAAAGCCCCGAATTGTACTACTGTACTAGTTTCCAAAAATGAGTTGCATCCTTCCCTTTAAAGCAGGATAATGGCAAATAAATTGTTGTTTTGTTTTCGTGTTTGATTTTGAAGTTAGGTGAGGCTAAAGTATCAATGACTAACGCCAGAAAGGGTGCTACTGAAAAAGTGTGAGTACCTCTGATTTAGAGTGTTTTGGTATTTTTTAATATCTGGCTCTACTTCAGTAGGCTCCAAAAAAGAGCGCATTTATATAAAAAGGGCACCATTCAACGGCGCCCCTCAGACATTTTGGGTACAGTTGCCCCAAACTTCACCCCCTGGATCTGCCACTGATTCACGGTATGCTGAGGTGCAAACGTTCGCAGCACCCACGGTTAAAAATTCCAAAACGCAATGTTGGGAGAATTCGGACATAAACTGAATTTCAATTGATCACAAGCCAACAAAGTTTCATGACAAGCCATCCGCCGTCTTCACGGCAAAAGATTCATATATAATGTTACAGTAGATCCATCGAAGGCGAAATGAAGTGGTGTCTTGCTCAGCAATGAGGAGGACATTCCTTGGTAAATGGAGAGTGTATTTCAAATATTTTTGAAATCCAGTCACTATCACACTATCGGACACACGGGAGATCCATTTGTGGGAAGAAAAGTCCATCGCTGCAGGCGAAGTCTTCCTAGCTGTCAAAACACTGACAGCTGGGAAGGCTGCAGGTTACTATGAAGTCCGACATGAAATGCTCAAAGCGTTGAATCGCCTATGTGACTGCTCTTATGTGTCAAATGGCCACAGGCTGTAACCTGGTGTTCTGGGAGGGCAGTTAAAGTGTGGCAAAATGGGGTGGTTAACCCCATACACAAGAAGGGAATGCGAATGCATTAACTAACGGGGTATCTCTACCCTTAGCCTCCCTGGAAAAGCGTGTGCCAAGTACCTTGAAAAAAGTGCCACGAAATAATTAATTCAAAGCTTGAGGATATCCAGTGCGATTATAGATCAGCCTATAGCACTACAAACCAAATTTTTACTCCCAAGCAAACTTTCGAGAAATCGTGGGAGTAAGACAAAGACGTATATACATGTTTTGTCGACCTCAAGAAAACATACGAACAAGTTTCTCGTGAAAACCTTTAGGGAATATTGTGGGAGCACGGTGTTGACGGCCGCCTGCAACTGGCCGTCAACTCACTTTATTCCTGCTTGGATGTTTGTGTTCGTGTCGGCGGATTACATCACAACCTTTCATCGTTTGTGTTGGACTCTGGCAAGGGTGTGTGCTGCCAATACTCCTCTTCAGTGGCTGCAGAGGTCTGGTGACGCCCGGGGAGACGGATTGGTTGTATGCCCCCCTACCAAACTCAGTATTGAGCAGTGGCGTATGGTGGTCATTGTTACTGGATATACGCAGTTTGTGACGTCACAATATGACGTCATTTTCACGTTTGCAAACCAACGTTTTGACGAAGTTTGTTGACACAACATGTAAATAATTCCGATGCTGTGGTGTTTTTCAGAGATGAACCGCACTGTGGTGATGCTGCCGCAGCAAATGATGCAGAAAATGAAAACAAATTTCGCAGAACGTAAACCGAACAACTGCTCCGATGCGGAAGATGGCCTTCAATACTTGCGCCAAAACCAGCAAGCTTATTGTCACAAAGGGTGGATGGTGAGATTTTGACGTGTAACATGCAGCCTGTCAAAATGTAATTATTTTGTGTTAATTTGGTATTCGTAATGTACAGTAAATTGGATGAGGACCTGAGCAGCAGTTCATGCGACACGAACTGTGCAGTGATATTTGCACTTTGTTCACAGTCCTTCGTTCATTTATTTTCAAACACGCATTTCTATTCGGGAAGGCAGAGAAAAAATAGAAAAATTCCACGAAAAAGCTATTTTTGAAAGACACAACTCTTGGCCTTTTGTGTTAATTTCTTCGAGCGATTAGCACGAGCTCTGGTTATTTTGATGCATGGCTGTAGTAAGAGGGAAAAAAAAACGATTTGAATTAAAAATTTTACCTTTTAACATGAGTTGGAAAAAAATGCTTCCAGTCGTTTCATTATTGATATGCTTGTACGAAATGGGCTTTATGGCAGTCACGTTGAAGTTCTTACGGACATTATATTTGCATAAAGGTAATTGGATAAATTCTAGCGAAACTGATAAAATTTACGCAAGTGTGTTGTGTCGGATTTTGCGGTTATAAACATTTGTTGTAGTGAACACTTCCTTGTTATCCCTCGCAATCCGGTTAGGTTGCATTAGAAAAACCCAGACTTAGCAGAGAGACTTTAGTGTAAAAAGGCGGATAAACATTAGAAGTCTAAACACAGGTTCGCGAAGCAATAAATCCCTAAGTTTGTGTGGACCTGTTAATTTCCAGGATCAAGCAATTAAGCTAAGTGAGGGTTTCTAGTGCAATGCCATTTTCAACGATCACACTCTTCCATAGACCAATGTCGTTTCCAATGAACACATTGAAGTTTCCTAAAGAGATCAGGGTTTTGTAAGCTTCAATCATCCGCAGGGCATCGTTAGTTTTCCTACTATCTCAGGTTACTGTGCAGTTGGGTTTGGGTCTTATGCCTGTAGCAAACACATTGAGCGGTCTTCCAACGTTTACCTGCAACACAGCCAGACAGCTGTTTTGCAGGAGCATCCCTACCCCAGCCTTGTCAGACGTTGTTCGCTCCTCACCGTAGTTAAAGGGGTTACACCCATCGTCCTGCTCCACAGTGTTAGAGGCACGGCTCTTATTTGAAACGATATCAACAATATCCAAGCCCTGTCATTTGGTTTCGTTAAGCAATCCTTTCTCTTTCTCTGTGAGCGGAGTGGTGTTCCAGTTTCATATCATTAGCTTGGTAAGGCACATGATACGATCTCTGTTCACATGAAGCTTTCAAGTCTTTCAGAGTAGAAGCACTCTGCGCCGTCCACATTCGCTTCCCCATACGCGCAGTGGGTACAAAGTGGGGTGCCCAACTTGTGGGTGACTGGCGGAGGGAATGTTGCAAATCACTGCACTAGAAAAGAAATGTTTAGACATTGCGGTACCATTTTTTGGAGGGAGCAGATCGCACGGTATTTCGGTGCCCCATGCTTCAATAACCGACCTGGAGATACTATTGTCCAACACATTGTTAAATGGAAGTGCACTGTTTGATTCTTAAGCGCGAAACCAACTGAGTTGCAGAGAAAAACACCTATTATGATTCAACGTTTCTACGAAGGTTTTTCAACGAAGATTCAATGGAGAAGTTATTTTTCACACCAGAACTTGGAACGAATACGCGAATGGATTTGGAAATTTGTCTTCAGAATTTTGGCTAGGTATTTCGTGTCTTATCTTGTTGTTTTCACAAAACATTTCATGTTAATCAGTTTTTTAGTTGTTTTAGGGACCCAATTCAGGTCCCTAGAATTGAAAATCTGGCGCACTTCAGGGCAGATGGCTCTGGAAAAGAACAGACCAAGTTACCGGTATTAGGTACGAAATGCAGGCAGCCATTTGTGAAAAGCATCTGCTTCAAAACCGGCTTTCGTTTAATATTTAGTCATGGTTCTTTAAACATATGCCCTGTTTGAAAAAACGAGAATGATGCCGCACCTTGAAACAATACGAACTAAAGCTAAAGAGGGATTGACAAAAGTACACGATTTTCGTATTTCACCAAACGCTGTAACAGGATGAGATATTTCCGATCTAACACATGGAGACTGCTTGAAAATTAGGCCTACGTGACGACATGGACCAACACGATTGCGTTTCTGCAAATTAGCGCCATTTGTTTTGCCTGACGCAAAATTTCCGATTCCAGCATGACCAAGCGTGCCCTTGACAAGGGGTCGTGAGGTGTCTCACAGCCACAGGGTGGCTGGAGCCACCCAAAGAGATCACCCATAGTGTTAGATCGGAAATATCTCAAACGATAAGCAAAATGTCAAAACGATAAGCAAAATGTCAATTTTGCTCCCCTGGAAAAATTTCTGCGGGACGTCAATTAATGGAACTTATAACTTGACTCGCCATTTTTGTAAAGATCATCAGTCGAATCGTAATATTACAGTCGTAAAAAAGCGCAAGAAACATTTTCAGCCAGTAACCAATTCATGCTTGCACAAATTCAAAACTTATATTTTGGGCAGGAGATATTTGCCACGAGGATCTCCGTTTTATTTTGAAAAGGTTAAGCTCTCCAGGGTAAAAAAAATATGGAATTTTGATGCAACTGTAAATGTGGCTTGGTCTATATCTGCATTGTTGGAAATGCCCTTTAGATTGGTGGTGTTGTTTGTGCGCCTTTGTAACGGTATGGTTAATGTATTCACCAAAGAAACGAAATTAAAAAACATGACAATTTGCTAATTAACCTGCATTATGAAAAGATAGTAAGTATCTGCTTTTGTGTAAATATTTACTTTTAATTACAAGGAATATTGACTGTTTCTACTTTCAACCAAAATCTCCCACAGTCCTCAATTTTAAGCTTGCGTGTGTTTGCATGTTTGTATGGAAATGTCCTTGAAAGTATCTTACTCGACATTTTTGGGATTTCATGCACCAATGGCTCCATACGTTTTTTCATGTTGTTTCCAAGCATAGCAATTTGTGTTTTTCATGGTGTGCAGGATGTTTAACATACGAAAGAAGACAGCAATAAACAGTGGATCACGTCTTAGAGCTGTCATCAATCTTTGCAAAAGTGCAGTATATTGAACAAAACGTTCGGGGATCTTCTCAAAATAAGTTCATGCATGATCGACGTTATAGATAATATACCCTGAATAAAGTGTAATTGGCCAATAAATTTATCAATAATACAAAGAACTTCAGACTAACTTCTAACTTGGAAGCTTCAAAAATTTTGACGAGCTTTTCTGAATTTGTTTCAAATGTCACCATGCTCATGGAAATTTGGAAAAAATAGAAAATGTGTGGTTATAAGACAGTTTTAATATAAATTGTGAGTCACACTGCTGTTGCCGCGACATCGAAGATGCATTTTAATAAATACGAATGCAATTTCAAAGTTTTCACAAAGTTGCTAGTGTGTTGATAAATCCTTAAAATTCTAGTGACGCGCCGCCATGCGGGATTTTGCCAGTATTTGTGAATTAAAAAATAACTCTGTTCAAATGTTTGAAAAAAACGAAGACGTATCAATCACCCACACTTTTTCTTCTTTCTTGAAAAAAGTTATTTAGGTGAAGCATGCTTGAACCTCTGCAATATACTGCAAATATACATGTAATTTACACAATCCGATACGTTTTTCTAATCAAATTAGGTTGATTTTACAAATTATTTATTATGAAATTTTCATGAAGCTAAATCTACAGAAATATGTTGTTAATAGGACACCAAGAATCTGTTAAATTCGACAAAAATATTGATGCTTGGGCCAGTTGTTTTCAGTAAGTTATTCTTTTTTATATGCGTGAAACTCTTGAAACATATTGAGCTAAGACTAAATAAGACCAGTTGCAAACATGACCTTGAGCAGCTGGCATTACGAGCGTACTCGTACTGTTATTCTGTTCTTTCAGGTCTGAACAAAGTCCACGCAATAACGGAAGCTGGAAATTGCAAGTTAAGAATTGAGCTTGTTGACTGGGATGATGACTCTGCCTGGGCTGAATACAGGTTGCTTGCATTGAATTTAATTTGGTTGTTTTTTTGTCTTTTTTTTGTTACAACATTTTGGACACATTATTTTTCGTTTGTCTTGTTATACTGTAACATTCAGTAATTTTGCAACGAATAGCTTGGAATGAAAACTTGACATGAGTAACACCGTACTAATTGCAAGCTAGTTAGTGAATTGATTCAAGACTATGTTACGTTGTTTTTTGGAAAAAAAATTGTTATTCCATTCAAGTTGAGGCAACGTGTTTCTTGCATCTTTCGGCACAAAACAATCCGCAAATTCCCCTCGTCTATAGGCGATATGATTTGACTATTTTTAAATAAAATTGAGATTGTTTTAATACTGCTCGGCGCGTGTAGCGAAGAGAGAGAGATAAATTCTTTCTTTTTTTAACAAGTATTCCGATTTCATGGTTTTCACTTTCCAGATTTTTTCTCATGCTTAGTATTCACCATTAAAGCAGCAGGTACACGGAAAAAAGATTAACTTTTAATAAAACGCACATTTATGCGTACCCGAATCCGATGCTATGGTTGCCTATTTCTCTGGCTGGACGACTTGCAACATTTCTGATGCGTTTTTATGCGACTAGCTAGAGGTTTGAGCAACTCACATCTATTACCTTTCAGAGGTGCCAATTACTTTTCCTAATTATGATCACCTTCCGACCGCAGTTTATTTTTGGGTTTCTTCCAAGCCCTATATGTATGGTCAGTGCGTACATTTTCTGGAAATTCATATGGCGAAAAGGCGATAATTTATGCAGTGTTCACTTACAAAAATGTTTACATACATGAGATGCAATTATTGTGTACTGCTAAGTTCTTCGATCCCACTAAAAATGGGGAGCTTTGTTCTGATTTTGTCTTTTACCAACATTTTCTTCTAGCCCTGAAAAATTTCTTGGTCCGAGATCATGAAACATTTTTGCATAATACATTTAAGCGCAATCCGACGTTCGCGTATTACAGCTCCTATTTTGAGGGGAATTTTGACAGTGCCCATGTAAGCGCCAACTGAATTTCCCATGTTGAAGTCCCTAATTCTGAAAAAAGTCGACTGAATTCCGTTGCAACTTTGCATTTTGCTGTCCCTAATCAGAGTTTCTCAGCCCTAACACGATCTCTTGTTACAAAGTGTACTGGCTTCCTCTGAAGCAGAGGTGGGAACATAATTTGGCTCGGACGCACTTTGAGAAGGCCGCGTTGAGCAGAGGGCCGTACCTATTCCTTTGATCGAAAATAACTAAATAAAGCAAAATCAATAATGGCACACATTATAATTGTTCTTGTACAAATACAATTTATCCAGAGCAAGCAATTCGATGTGACAAATGTAAGTTCACACACTTTTTAAAAAATTTCAGATTTGAAGATTTTTCCCGAATGCTTCCTGAGGACACATGTTGCTCGCGGCCGCTAATTGCCCACCCCTGCTCTAGAAAGTCCCCTGTATTTCTCACCAGAACATCGCAACAAGTAAACTAATGCCCTAGTTTTTTTTAACTAATGTCCCAGTGTTAGTTCGTCTCTTAGGCCCTGACATAAGCATTGATCTGCTGACTTCCTCAACACATAGAATAGCGCTGTGTTCCCCACCAGCACATCGCGGACAAACTTCGTTTGCTTATTAGCCCCCTTAGGTACTTATCTATACCACAGCTTATGTCAACTTGTATTCAGATAGTTACCAAATCCAGCGAAAATCACACTTTTTATAGAATGAAGCAAAGTCGCGGTACTTCTCGCTTTCGGCCTGCTGTGCATTGCGCAAAGGCAATCGACATAACCACAAAAAATCATCTGACGTTGAGATTGCGAAAACAAGTTTCTTAGCTGTTTCTGCATTGCCTGAGTTGCCCTAACATTCATTGAAATATCTCCGACTTGTGAGAAAACCGAGGCAAATCTGTGTATTACACATGTGCGTACAGTTTGCATACGAATGATAATTTGATATTTGATGTTACACGGGTTACATCGATATTACACGGGTTGCATCGATATTACACGGGTTGCATCGATAAACCAACAACTTCATAAGTAACAGCGATTATCTCGTTAAGGACAGAAAGTCAGAAGTGTTCCATAATATTCCTTCCGTTTGTCGCAATGTCGAAAAGTCTTTTTTCAGATAATAGTTCAACCCTAATATCTTTCATTTTTTCCGTTGCTCCTAAGACCATAAATCTCCCATGCTTGTGCAAATGGCCGTTGTTTTCCTATCCTTTTAAAAGTGCTGCAAATTCTGATGATGAGTCTTTATAATATGGCTCGAAGGCAGCTTTAATATTTTTCATGGTTAACCTCAAAAAAGTGGGCTGGTTTGCATTCATGCCATTTAATTAATGAAAACCTGCGTAGAAGTGCAATTATTTCATAGTTGATTAAGATAAATTTATTGGAAACAGGAAACACTCCGATAAAACGTGTTGCCATAAACGTGAAAATCTTTGATCAGCATACATCTTACTGATGAATCGCTTCAACTTGTAAAAAGATGTGGGTGATAAGATTTGTTCTTGGAACTTTCTGTCTTCCATTTTTAATTCTTAGTTACTGTTCGCGGGCTACTGTAATATTTGTTCCATAATATTGTTGAATTATGAATCCTGCACAGAACTAAAAGATAATCAGATTTCATTGCAAACCAAGAGGTCAATAAAATACGTAGAGCAAAACGTACTAAAGGCTGGCAGTGAAGTATGCGAGGTATCTTTATAATATTTCTAGATTTTAAATCTTTATTCTTTTACATGTTTTGGTCAAGTTGTGCATTGCTTTTTCCATTTAAAGGTATGCTATCAAACGTATCTGTACTCGACCATGAAATGCCAGTTAGTTTATTAAAAGAAAGCATGTGAAATATGCGCAGAAATTCACTTACTACAACTGATGATTTGACAAACTTGTGACGAGCTACAATTGACAAGCTATTTAGCTGTTGCCAGTGGCGTAACTAGTGGTTTGAATCAGGGGCGCATTTAGCTGAAAGGAGCCCACTGACCATTGTAGTGAGTCCACTAACCAACACTCAGAAACAAAACTTGAGAAATGATGGTTAGTCCGGATGTGAATAGCTATATTAAAACTCTAAGTCACTGGAAAACACTCTGAAGAGCGCAAAAAACAGCAACCTACTGAAAACTAAAATAATGCTAAAACTGTAATATAAGCTAAGTGGGGGCGCGGTTTTTAGATTTATTGGAAAGGGGGGAGCGATTCGCCCCTCTGCCCCTTGTCAGTTACGCCAGCACTGGCTGTAGCTTGCATTTAGCTGCAACTAGCTGTAGCTAATAAGGCTTCCTGAGTTATCTCCATTTCAACTGATATTGTCGTAGAAAAAGGAAGAAATTGCCTTTTTTTGAAAAAGTAGAAAACAGGACGTATTTTCAGTTTATGAAGGCATGAAAATATTTTTTCAAGTTTTGCATAAAAGTGAAAGTAACCTTTGCAGGCTTAGTTTTCGACGCGAGAATGATGTTTGCAAGTCTTAGTTGTTGCAGATAAGAAAGCTTAGACAATATTCTTGCACATTTCTTGGAGATAGGGTCAGCAGCCAATTAACCAACTAATTTTTCAGTCATGGTTAGGAGAAAAACAAATTTGTACAAGCAATATGAACCACAGTCGAAGCAAACTTTTTTGCAATAAAATGGTTATCTATTCACACCATTTGATACTGCGCTTCATCTAATTTATTTTCTTTTACTTTTTTCTCCAGAGAAGAACACTTTACATAACATTTAGATTCTAGCGGTATATGCAAAAACCATTTCTAAAGTATAGAAACAAATGTTCTAATGTGTTTTTTATTAAAACTTTCTTAAAAACGTACAAAGCGTTTTCTTTCATATGCTGTTAGAATGACATATTTTATTATCACTACGACTTACTTTAATGAAAAAAAAACGTTTTTTAGCATTTTTGGTTTTTAAGCGAATCAATTCAACTCTGCTTAAAATAATAGTTAATTGAATTTATTTGTATTCCTCTTTCCACGCGAATGAAATTAGTTTAATTTGTGTCTTTTCAATTGAAATATTCAAGGTAGAAAGAAATCTGAAATGTGACGAAACTTGCTATGTAAGTTGTACCTGATAAAAGTACCGTGAAATTACTTTGCCTCAAGTTACGAAACGGTTCAAGCATAGGCATTCGCAGGGGAGGGGAAAAAAGTGGTCACTTGTCCCCCCCTGGAAATTGGGACTAAGAAGCAAAAATTTATAGAAAACGCAAAATAAGCAGTTTACGATTAGTTGGGTTAATTCTTGGAATGACTGTTTACTTGCCGATATGACACACTGTACAAGAGTCAGTTTACTGTTCTGGTATAACGCAGTCATGAAGTGGCAGTTTACGTAATCCGTTCTTTTGCTGCAAATGCAGGTTATGAAACACGGGAGCGAAATGTTCTACTATTAGCCTTCGTTGCGTCACAATAACATGGCAACATGTCTTTAAAGGTTCACTTCAAGTTACGGTGGTAGCCAGGTGCGCAACCGGGGGGGCATTTGGGGCAATTGCTCCCCCGAAAATTTCAAAACATTGCATAGCAATTTTGACATGTTCAGAAACTTTCAAAGAATCAACATGAAATTTTGTATTCTAATAATTGTTAAGAAAACTTTTATTTGAATTTTTCTTTGTCTTACTGGTTAATTATCACCTTACAAAATTTAGCTTGAGACAGGCCATCTGAACGACAATTTCGTAAATGATTGATATTTAACCACAAATATGCTGAAATTGTCAAAACTTGGGAGATCATTTAAAATATTGGTATTTCTAAGGCATATTTTTATCCTTTTGTTCGTGTACCACTCTGAAAATTCTCAGAAATGCTGTGTGCATGTACGCTTTGATTTTGTTTCTCGCCTATTTTCTGAGGAAGAGAGTTTGCATAGCCTACACCCTCGGAACGTCAACAATAAATACTGTACTGCATTGTTATCACCAGTGGTGGACTTAAGATTGGGGGCGACCAAGGCATGGCTGAAAAAGCCCTATGATGACGTCATGATACTCAGCCCACCGTGATAAGACTTCTTTATCAAACCTAGGAAGGGGGTATGCGAGCCGCCCAAGGATACGTTCCTGAGATGCCAATCCCGTTACTAGGGGGGTTCAAGGGGTATTCTCCCACTTGAAAATTTTTTCGTCCCCCCTGGAAAAATGTGTTGGACATAGTTTGAAATTATTGGACATAGTTTTAAAATTTTAGGCCCATCTCAGAAAACTCTTCGCCCCCCATGGTGTCCCAAGCTGGTTACGGGCCTGGATGAGACTACCGCATGACTGACATAAAATAAAAGGCAAAATGTATTAATGATACACAACTTTGAAACACTGAAAGATGGGAAGACAAAGCTAGCAACACATAAACGTTTATCGATAACAAGTTGGCATCGTCCTCTAGTCTACTTCTCTAATTTTGCGCCGTATTTCTCTGCACTCACCATCAATAAACTAAAAAGTTTACAACACACTTTCCCCCTTGAAAAAATGCTTGGGTTCACATTGCAGTTGTTGTTGGAGTCCCTTTAAAAGCAGAATACTTACACATAGCAATTGATGTTGGGGACTCCTTTGAAAGCAGGGTACTTACACATTACAGTTGTTGTTGGGGGCCCCTTCAAAAGCAGAGTACTTACACATTGCAATTTCTGCTGGGGGTCCTTTAGAAAGCGGAGCACCTGCACATTACATTTGCTATTGTGTTTCCTCTGAAAGCAGAGTACTTATTATGATCTGCTTCGGAGTATATTATATGAGTGGATAATAAGGTTTTCACCAAAAATGAGGAAAATTTACACGCGAAACATCTCGAGGGGAGCCCTAAAAGGGGGTGCCTGAGGCAAGTGTCTCACTTGCCTCCCTTTAAACACACCACAGGTTATCACACCAGTGGAGCAAAGTTTGCAGTCAGTAGACTAAGCCTGGTGACAGAAACATCATACCATGTTCACATTCTGTAAGCTTTACGTTTGTCTGGGGTTACTGTAGTCTACTATTTAGGAATGTTTGCATTTTATGTTCAATGCTTAACCGTCGCTGGGGTTTCACAGCCAAGCTCTAACGTTGCAGCCGAAATTCGAAATTCACAAGATCCTCAAACTTTTTAGGTGTTGTTTAGGTAGTCCTGGCAAAAATGGCGAGGCCCACCTTCATCTGGTGGCGAGTCTGGCCCAACCATTCGTAATAAAGTTGCATTCCTGATGTATTTCTTTCGAGAGTATGTCAGTTGGCAGACGAAGTCTCGTATCTACGATTGAAACAATAGCACCATTGATTAAACATATCCTAACATTTGTGCCAGTCTCTTGTATCTGACAACTTCCCTACTCGCAATATCGTCTGCAGAAATTATCTCACAGCAAACATATTCAACTTAATTTTCTAAAATCTAGATTAAAAATAGATAAATTTGCTAAAACAAGATGAAAAGTTTGGGATGTTTACTAGCAGCCCATACCTCTACCACATTAAAGCCATGACTGCACTAGTTGAGTAGGGAACCAGGTTTTGTGTTAGGCTACTAATTTTTACTTTGTCCGGATTGTTCGGTCAGCATCTTGATTAAAACTGAAAAGTTCTCACTTTCGGAAATTTTGCGAAGAGAACAGATTTATCTGTGACCGTTTGCGAAAACGTTGTAGCAAAATGACGTCATCGAATGAAATTTCATCAAAACTCCCCCCCCCC
>JGI24022J15233_10004936_pt1 | contig 13956 bp, 11 predicted proteins | sample Ectturendosymbi2_FD_15233 | JGI IMG/M metagenome (IMG submission 15233) | reverse complement strand
TAGACGCAATAGAAGGGTTCATGCGTGGTGCTGCTACCGACTTGACAACACCACAATGTTCACTACGAAAGTATCCGCATGGCCCACGGCGCAGAGTGAGCGGATGAAGGTGCTCGCAGGCTGCTCGTAACGCTCTTCAGGGGGCGCAAAGCGAATAATGAAACTTTTCTTAGTGCTTTTCGTGTACTGCTCAATACTAAAGTAGAAAAAAACTATGCTTGTGCTTGAGAAAATAAGTTGCTGTTTAATCGTAAACAGTGGAAATCAATGCTTTGTCGCAGCAGCTTCCGCTACTGGTTTGGTAAATGATCGTATCCATCAGAATTCGTAAAACTGCATTTTCACTGTATTTCTTAGAATTTCTTCAGACAGATACTACGGAGTTGATAGTGTGTACAGAGGAAGAAAAGATTCCATCACAACTACTTATGTGGGGAAAGGTCAGGTTTTGGTTAGCTTCCTTTTATAGGTTATTACAAATCCTGTTTTACCCATAGTGCTTCGTTGATCTTTCCTCAGATGATTGCGACTGTAGCGCAAGGCAGTGTGAGTGGTTCGTTTTCGACCGTGACCTCATCCTGCCAGAATATGTGGTGGATTTTGAATACTTTGGCAAGGTAGGTGGTTTTGTGTACTTTTTCATTGAATGGATTCTTTTGTTGCTCGAAGTTCAACGCAAAAGTTCGAAACAACGCATAAGTTCGTCTTATTTTCAGCATACGCATTATGGAAGGTTGAAAGTTAAAACTGAATTTTAGACGTGTTTCCAGATTTTTTGAGATACCCAATGCCACACGCGGTTTTCTATGACAAACAGTAGATATATTACTCACGACTCCTCTTGCCTAATTGCGTTTGCATTACTTAATTTTTGCGTTGCGTTTTAACCGGTTTGTTTCGAAGTGCTGCACAAGACGTCGCAAGGTTTCAATACGTCTTGTTAGTTTCTTGATTAAATTTTTTCTTGTTCAAACCGGAAGCAGCAAGATACTCGTCCTGTGTTGTGCCATTTTACAGTTGAGCCTGTTGGTGTGTAGTCATTGCTTATGCCGTGTCATTTGGCAGTTCAAGTTGAAGCTGTCTGGTGAAAAACAGGAATTACTTTTAACAACAACGAAATTACACTGCGAGTGCACCATTATTAGCTGAATTAAGATTTCCGTTCACACTTAGATTTGTATCTTAGTTGTTTAACATTTTGCATTCCCAGCGATCTAGCCAAGGTGGTTCACGCACATTTTCATTGTTTGCGTTTTCCGTACAAGCTTCTTGTGTTCCAAAAATTTGCTTTGTGCAGTTTTTTTTGTCATTTGCTGCTATAAGTAAAGAACCACCGTATGCATTCGCCTTGCGATTTTTCTATCTTTTAGGTTTTGACGATGGTCTTTTGTTTCAGAGGCCAATATCCCCGTTTCAACTCCGGGTGGGGGAGTGGATGAGCGGCGCAAGGATGGGGGCAAACGTCGCCATTACGACGTCCACTTCCGGTGATCCATCTGCGTTATTTTCGAGAGACATTGCAGCGGATGCCAAGGTCGAGAATATGACTCCTCAGCTGCGGCCGCGTCCTCGGCTTGTCGCTTTGTCTGATGATATGCTGCTCAAGTTGGGAAATGCAGTATCTTTGTCGCAGATTACCGTAAGTACTTAACGTGGCTCGAACATCGTGTGTTTGACAAGTTTTATCTTCAATACAGGTGTTTTGTAATGTGTGCAATTATTTTCGCGCGGCACTGGAATGGACAGCAGTTTGGGTATAATTTTACAGATGTTAAACCTCCATGGAAACGGCCTGGGCAGACTCAAAGGGATAAACGCTTTGTCGCAACTTAAGCAGCTTGTGGTAAGTTTTAATGAACTGTCCAGACTCGAGGACATCACACACATGACTCAACTCGAAAAAGTCGATGCCAGTTTTAACAAGATAAGCTCTTTGGAAGGAATGAGGGTAAGTTATGTTGAGCCCAAAAGCTGTGTTTTAATATTTAATCTTACTAAAATTGACTCCAGCTGTTTAAGCTTTCAGCTAGATTTTTGAACTTCTGAGTGTATTTAGGGCCACATTTTAAGTCTAGTCTCACAGTGAAACCTTTGTTAATAGTTGCCAACAATTTTACAGGGAATGTCCAAATTGAAAGATTTGAACTTGAGTTGGAACCAACTGACCAGTTTGCGTGATGATCTGACTGTGCTCAGAAAACATGCTGGACAACTTAACACGCTTGATTTACGAAACAATCCATGGATCAAGGTTGATAACCAGTAGCATGCCTTTTCTTTTGTGTTGAAAATTCATTCATTTTTTCATTGTACAATGAACTTTATGCGATTAAAAAGATGTGCTGCTCAAATACTCTTAACCAAACGAAAGCAGTCATTATTTTGCTTTCGTGAAGTTCGCTCAGCATTCAATGATATCCGCAGAGAAGAGACAAAGACCTTTGAATTTTCACTCAACATAGTGTCTTCCAATTGTTTGGTTTGCTGTAAGGCTTGATATTTGGTGACAAGCTTAATTTCAACATGAAGTAATGCCATGTCTTTTCAAAATATCTGCTTGAGAGAGATGTTCAAATTCGTCGGAGAAAAAATGGCATTGATGTTTAACCTTGTACATTATTTTTTCCCTTGATTTCTGGAAACCCGTAACGCTATATGTACCATGGTACAAATATCAAAAACTGAACGTACTTCATTAATATAACGAGAAAACAGCTACCGTTCACGATATCTTCTATTTTGTACGAATGTTTTAATTTACCCCTTAAAGTGGCACCAAAACATCTACGGCTCTAATTTTTATTGTTGAGGTTAAATATGTTTGTAATTACTTGAAAGAAATTAGATGGGATTCTTCCACGGATGCTTTCACTTTACGATACTTGATATCACTCATTGTTCTATTTCTGTGATGCGGTTACGATTGCCAAAGTGTTTGAGATTGTGCTTTTATCAAAGCAGTTGTGTTTTTTTTGCATTTTTTATCTGCAGAAGTTAAGTTTCTATTCATACTAATGATCAGCGAACAACTAAGGAGTTTTTCGCCTGCCATTGTTTTTTTATGGAAATGAACAATTACTTTTTTGCTGGCTTGTTTAGTAGAATCACGCCGGTATCTGAAATCTTTGCTTCTACACCCGAAATCCATGGAGGGTTGTGTGACTGCTTTCGTTTCGCGAGTTACTAAATAAAGGCCTTCTACTTGTAATTTATTTCAGGCCGAGTATTTGTACTTGCGAGTTATCGGCCGTTTGAAATCTTTGACTTCCTTAAACGGTACACCAGTCAGTGAGACGGATGCGGCCGCTGCTCTCAGACTTGTCGCTGGTACAAGAATAACGCAGGTGAATATGACACCGTTTGTAAGTAAATGATCAGCTGTCATGCATGCAAGTTGTCTGCTGCCTTCCCAACACCGTGATCGTTAGTAAAACACTTGTTTCCTTTTTCGTTTTGCTGCAGTAGCTTATTTGTTTGAAGGCCTCTCTGGGAATGCATTCCAGATCGGAGAAGGATGTACTTAAGACTTTAAGTCTTCATACTCAAGCTCAGATCCTGTCGAGCATGAGCAGAAACAGACCTGATCTCAAGGATCCATCGTGGATGAGCAAGGTGAAGCTTCACATTGTATTTGGAATAATTACCTTCGGAAATCCTTGCCTAGATGAAATGAAAAATGAAGTTTACCCGAAGTCTTCGCTTCAACAAAATCCGTTTGTTCAAACCTCGTATAATAACGACGATCATTTCATGTCAGCCGGTATCTCGTGCAATTTTTCTATTTTGAAGCAAATGCTGTTTATCATGCTGAGTCGGGATAAATGTTTTGCTATGGCGTTGGTGATGGCAGATAACGCATTTTTCTCGCTGCAATTTTTTCATTTAGAAACAGTAACGCGAAACCAACAAATTTTAATACAGTCGCAATGGAATTGTAAATCTGTTTTCACCATCAACGAAGTCAACGAAATATGCGCAAGACATTTGATCACAAAGCGCAAGAATGAAGCGGCGCAATAAAAATTAAATCTAAACTCGACTACTTCCCGATACCTTAGCGTCAGCGATTACTGCGATCATTTAACGGTCGATTATTACCTGAGGAAAAACTGCTGGCGGTTGTTTTAGCTTTGAAATTGTACAGCGGTGTAGAAAACACACCGAAGCATACGAATGGACTGTGCTCCTTAATTAAAGTGGCTTCAAAAAGACAGGCGTTTGCTGTGTTCCCAACTTCTTCATTTTTTTGGTGGGAACCTTTTTTTCTTTATGGACTAAAATGTTTGGACTGGCTTGTATATTTGAACAACTATATCGCGTATACAATAATCAGTGTTAGGATTTGTTTGCACTTCAAAACTGGTAACATTTCAAGTGTTTCACGAAGGTGACTTCTTTGAATTTGGATGGCCAATACATCGGCAAGCTGACAGGTTTGGAAAAGCTTGGGAGCCTCAGATGGGCCTCATTTAATGGGAATTGTATTACGAAGTTGGATGGGTTGGAGTGCTGTTTGGCACTGGAAGAATTGTCTTTGCAGGATAATTGCATTTACAAGCTTGATGGTAAAGATTTATATGGTTATCAGTGTTCAATCTCTAAAAACATATTTAGGGCTTCGTTTCGTCTACTGCTCGTACTTTCGTGACGACACTTTGATATATTTAGGAAGTAGATGTTCATGCATTAAACTATTTCATTCCATTTGTATGTTGAAGGTTTTTCCCGATATCCAATTTCTCAGTGGTCTGCATGTGGTAAAAATATAGAGAATATTTTAATGTTTTGAAAAAAGATTGTTATACATCTTGCAAAGCTTCTTTGATTATCTCGCGGTTGTTATGCGTTACGAACTTCAGTTATTTATCACTTGCTCTTGGTTTTGACAAAACTTTGAAAGCGCACATCGAGTTTGAAATGAGAAAACGTTTTGCTAAGCCCAGTTGCTATAATAAGATTTGTTAGCGCCATGAAAGCTTTGGCAGAATTTTTCAAATGCATTATGATAAAATAATTTAGCAAAGACAAGCGCAGTGGATAATTCGAAACCGTCGTGCTCTGTTGCATCCAACGAGTCTTGTGACTCAAACCTGCTGATGAAATTTCAGGAGGAAGCTAGGTGTGTGTATTTTACCAACAATACTCAAATATAAACAGTTTCCTCCTAAAGGTACTCTTCTTCGGTATAGAAAAGTTTCACGACAATAAGAGCTGCACTGTGACGTTGAGTTATGCTTTAAATTTGTATGCATTGTGCATTTGTTTCAGGACGGAAAAAGGTTTTAACAGTTCGTAAGAAAATCTGTCTTCAAACTATCAAGCTTGTTAGTTCTAGTTTGTCGTCTGCGTCGATTTATCAAAACATTGCGAGTTGCTAAATTTTGTGTCAAGGCATTGCGAAGTTGACGGCTCTGAGGAAAGTTGATCTGACCAGCAATTATTTGTCATCGCTTGAAAATGTGGGGCTCGATACCCTGAACTTCTTGGAATACCTGTCTTTAGAAAACAACAGGTCCTTGCTTGACATTTAAAAATCTTATGTGTTGCTAAGCGTTTGTTTATTTAAGCAAGCTTTGTGCCTGATTTGTTTTACCGGTTGTGGCCTAATGGCAAGCACGTAAGAGTAGCTTTTAAGCTACTTTGTGCTATTACAAGCCTTAGCATAGTTTTGTTAATTGCAGAATAACTTCATTCAGAAGCTTAACGGGGATCACTTCCCTGGTGGAACTCTACATTGGTAACAACAGAGTCAACAATATTCGGGAAATTTTCAATTTGAAGGTTATTTGTGGTTCATCATCACATTATCGTTTTGTGAGCAGCACTCTCTGTTGCTGAGACTTTACGGTCGACAAAGTGGTGGTTGCTCTAATTTTCTTCGTTTCAGATTTGCTTGATACACAAGGCAACAGCAATGCTTGCAACCTCAGGGTCAAGCAGCAAATTTTAAACTCACGGGAGCCGTTTCAAATATTGGCTGCGTGAACTTATCCAAACACTTTTTGTGGATCGTGAGACTCATATTACACTTGGTCAAATTTTCTACGCCTGTTAGCGAGGTTCAAACCATTTGCACGTACTTCGCTGGTTATGACGTCTTAACGTGAACGTGGAGACTTGAGAAAATATGCTCAGTGCGGGAACTACTGCGGTGCCACGCAAAGAAGTAGCTCCATAAGATGCACAAAAAATTAATAAATATTTTAGGTGTATGGCTCCTTTGTTTCTTAGAAATAGTTTCGGGAGCTTTTTTGAGGCTGCGTTCAAAATGCTTTTGTGGAACAAGCGCTTCGTGGCACTGAACATGTATAAAATTCACATGCGTTCTGTTTTAGTGAATAGTATTTTGTAGGTTAAATATCTGCTGCATGCTGGGGCGACATTTCCATTTCTATGGGTCTTTCGCATATTTTTTTGTTTCTTTTTTAAACAAATACTGCTGTGGCTGCAGAATTTAACTTGATTTAGTAGTCACATGCTATTGTTTTTCATTCATTTTTCGATCACTGGGCGAATTTTTTTGAAATGACCGAAAAAAATCAATGCGGTCATAATGTCTTTTCCAGTCATAAAAAATGTCCGCAAACGATAAAATGACAGAAAGTTTTTAAAGCTATTTCCGACAAATTACCGAAATGTTTCAGCGAAAAGATAAACTCAGGTCACATGAGTTCACCCGGTACTGCTCTTCATGTTGGAAATGACACACGTAATAATATTATAGGTAGCCTATGCCACGAACAAATTTTACTTTTGATTAGACAGCAAACCTTTTTTGGAAAAGAACAATCTTTTCCTGTTGTAAAAACCTACAAAACGTGCTTTAGGTGTGATATAAAACCAGAGTTTCTAACCACACTATTCCAAAGTTTTTTTTACCTAACTTATGTGGATTTTCACGGTTCGCTTGGAGACATGCATTCTCTCAAAGCAATGCTGTGACAGATATTTCTGCTTCGATTCTGTAACGTTAACGGATGAACAAGCCTAATTGTCAGTTACGGACCTGTCCTATACCGCTTTTCTTGCTGTGAGCGAATTGCTGCCGCAGTTATTTAACACAAGCAAATCATTTTGGTGAACAACGCCCGGAGTTGCTTATAAGTTCTTTTTGCGAACAGTATGGCCACAAATATCGAGAACATTACTTTATTAAATGTTTCAACTTAGTCGTAACCAATATTCATACTGCTTAGCCTTAGTGTGAAAATGGCATTGACGTGTCAGCTCGTTATAGCATCAATTGCCTGCATGCTCATGTTCTTCCACGGTTGGTGTGAGGAATTGAACAAACAAGACACGTGGATATTCTTTTTTTATGAAATTATATCTTAATAGCAGTGTTTACGTACTATTTACTTTTCCAAACAAAAGATGAACAAGTTTTTTTTGCCAGAATCAGTATTAATTGAAAAGTAAGCGTCCTATGCGACCACAGCCGTCACTGTACAATGTTTTTTAATGCAGTGCTGCAGCAGTTTGGCTGCTTGAGTTCCCCGAAATGGTGGCTGTCAAGATTTTTCAATTACTGCTAAAGCCGCGGTTCCCTTATCTGTACTTTTTTACAGGGATTGACGTCACTCGTGATTCTTGATCTCTACGGCAATCCCATTATTCAGTCAGAAAACTACCGCTTGTTCGTCATCTTTCACTTGTCCTTCCTGAAAGCACTGGATGGCAGCGCCATTGAGACATCGGAGGAGGGATCGGCTAAAGACGCCTTCGGTGGCAGGTACGCAGCCAAGTGGCAAGCTGCTTAGTTTTCCCTGTTAGTTGGCCGTTTGCAGAAGGTATACTTAACCGAAATCCACACAGTTTTTGTTAACGATCCTGCTTTTTGCTAAAATTAATGGCTTTGCAGATTGACGAATGATTTCGTCGCCGAGAAAATCGGCCACGCAAACTTTCAAGAAATTAAGGAGCTGGATTTTCCCAATTCGTTGATCCGAACAGTTGATATCGGTCCGGCAGAAATATTCAAAAATCTAAGAAGGTTGGTTGGGACGAAAACTTTGTCGATGCGTTGTGTGGTTCGCCCTTTCTAACCAAAGCTCTTTCTCAGCATGAACTTGGAGCACAACAATCTTTCATCGTTCAGTGGCTTGATCCACTTGAGGAACTTGCGAGTTCTTTGCCTCAACTACAACCACGTCGAATGCATCATGCCTCGACCTCGTAATCTTAAGCAACAGGTCGGCGTACACATGTTACTTTGATTTGTTCATGAAATCAACTTCAAAATCGTGAGTTCGTTGCAATGGCCATTTAACATATTCAATCCCGAAGAAAATAAATTAGAATAGAACGTGTCTAACACCATTTTGCAACAATCTAGTTTTGGTTTGCCATTTGTTATCACCCACTTTTTACGTTGCCTTTCCGTGTAGTTAGATAGTCAAATGTTATGTCGTAGAATACGTCTGTAAAGTGTTGTCCATTGGTTCATCAGCCATGACCTAGCGTGGATGTAGAGTTGGCATGTGGTATATACTTTTTCTGGTTGAAAAGTGGTGATTTTCAAAAGCAAATTTTATAAATAATCTGATTTTAATTTCAGTTATTTTCTTTTCTTTTTGACAACTACTTTTGACGCATCTTTGCACTTGTGTGTGCCTCACCACATTCCTATATTCTTTTTAAAACACAGCAAAGATTGTTCCAAGCACAGGCACTTATGAATGCAAGACCACTTGGATGTGACAAAATGTTCCAAGAGTGGCAAAAATTGAGTTTCATCGTCATTCCATGCGGCTCAACCGTAAATTCGTGGTGAAAAAATCGAAAGTCTTTTTTCGATTGACTGCGACTTTGGGAGGGTCACCTAAGACACGTGGCAGCATAGCTGTTTAGTTGCTTTCTTGGTTTCAAACGCTTTGTGTAAATTTCAAATGTAGTCATTTTCATGAAACGGCATCAAAGCACATGTGGTCAAACCGTGTGGTGCGCCTCTTGAATAAGGCAAACATGTGATCTAGTAATACAGAGTCAGCTTTAATAATTGGGTTCATGCTCTGACATTTTTCTGGAATTACTTGAAGAAGTGCAGTTGAGCTAAACATGCTGTGTAGATGAGTGGTAAGGTGGAAGGTTATCCTTCTGGTTACGCAGCAATAAGAGGCTTTCTTCGAACGCGTGGCTGTTCTTTTCATACGGAAAAAATGTTGCGTCGTTGTATGGAAAATCCAGTTGGTGTGCGATTAAATGCAATGGTATCACTGGATTTTCAGTGGCACTTCATGGTTCAGTAAAAACCTTTAATGACGCGGAGACCTCATCCGTAAACGCCCGTTGCTTTTGAACTTGCCGTATGATCGTGTACGGTTATCGGTAAGTTTCTTGGAAAATTAAACACATGTTTCCCGTGTGTAAATGCTACACCAATCTTATGTAAAAAACCGTACAAATGTAAATTATGTGGGCCACCACAAATACATGCGAATGAAGATTTATAACGATGTCTCATCTCACAGTTGTAATCGGACAGGGTGACCATTCGTCAGCGATACCCAGCGAAGATTAATGCACGTGTTGACAAGCATTCGGATTTGCTTGTTTTTGTTAAGTCAGGAAAAGGCTGCATTTCTGTCGAACATGGAAAAAATTTTCCCAACACTTCTGATAATAGACCGAGATTTCTTGCAGGTCAAATCTCAGTACGCCATGAACCAGCAAGCTGCGCATGAACTCGCCCCAGCGGAATCGTTGAATCCGGTCATGGAGTGTCTGGAAGTTCTTCACTTAGGTTATAACAAAATCACAAACATGGCTGCTCTGCAACTGAGCCGACTTTCTAACCTCAAAGCGCTTTTCTTGCAAGGTAAGTGGAATGTCCGAAAAGTGTTTTGCGTTTGTGTTATCATTCTAATCAAGTATGTACTTTCCACGATGGGTGTAAGCAAGGAATCGATCAGCAAATTTTTAATCAGTTTCGCAAACCAAGTAGCGCGATAGTGGACATATGTAATTGAGACACACCTTGCGTTATTTTCGTTTGAAACTGATTTTGACAATTTTAAAATTCAAGGCAACGAAGTAACGAAAGTGGAAGGCATCGAAGGTCTGCATGAGTTGCGCGAGCTCGTGTTGGACCGAAACAAAATAAAGCTTATCACCGATTCTTCCTTTGTTAGTCAGTGGAATTTGCAGGTGAGAGGTCATTTTAAGAACAGTGAACTGTAAGAGTTGTTAGTTAAGAGAGTTGCTCACGTCGGGCATAGAATCGTTTGTCATATAGTACTGCAGTAGGAAACTTCTTTTTTTGATATAACGATCGTGATGCTGTGAATGGCCTATTCACGAAGCTCAAACGTCAAAACTATATAAGTCGCTGTGCAATGAATGGGTTTGGTTCGTGTGCTTTAGTAAAGAGCAGCTGGTGAGTTTCAATCGTTGTGTGGCAAAATGAATACTAGAATCGGAACCTTTGAGATGACTTGTATCAAATAAATAAGTCTCGTTGTGCACGCTTAACCGCAGTACGTGCTTTGTGTTGTTTTCTGATAAAGAAAATGTTATTTCTTTTCTGTTATCCTCAACCCATTTGCCGCTACCCACAACCTCTCGTAAAAAGTCGCAGGTTGATAGAAAGATGTGAAATATTGAACGAAACTTTTCATATTAATCAGCGCTTTTAAACCGATGTTCGCAATACAGCGTTTGTTGTGGAATGTATTTGAAGTAATTTTAATTGACGGGGGTTTGTGTGACGTCCCAGTACACAACATATGGAAGGTAGTTGCATCGTTGCCGCCGCAGGGTTTTTCAAGGTTTTACCTTGCTTACCGCAAAGATATTTTGAGAGACCGCAAATTTATCTGAATACGGAGATCGTCGTAAAGCAAGGTTTTAGTGTATTTTGATGGTGGTAGTAAAGCGAGTTTCTACTGTATTTTGAGAGATTGTTGGAAAAAATTGAGAGTCCGAAATGGTCTCTCGAATCACCCTAAAAAACTGTCTCGCCGTACTTCTTGTACCAACTACGGCGGACATTAACGTGTTAATGCAGCGTTGCCGAGGTCCAAGTCAGCAATGGAACTCCCAGATTGTCAGTCATCCCACTGCTTTGTGCTGAAGCAATACTATTGCGCAGCTCTAATTTTTTGTTTTCAACGTTATTTGCTAAGTTTGCTGCCGATGTTGGCCACAAATTTGTTAACGTCTGTAATGTAATGTCAAGTTATGGTTTAGGTACGCATAGATTGATTTATACAAAACTGCATTGTGACTATCAAACTGTCTGCAAACGCACACTAGAAATATAATTATGAATTGTCGTGGTGGTTAGTTGAGCGGATCTCTGAAAGCTGAAAAAGGAAGGTTATTGTTAAAATGTGTCTCTGCTTTGCGTTTCTGCATTTTCGTACACGATTGTTTGTTCTTCTGTTCAGGGCCTGACGTGGTAGTTGTGATATCATTACAAAAGCTATACGTGAGACCTTGCAAAGGCCTATGTGTTTACGTTAGAACAAACAATGAATTCTCTTTTTTATGGTAGCCAAAACAATATTTTGTATTTTTTACGAAAACCATCCTAGGTAAATCGCTTATCAAGCCTTTTCAATTCGGTTTTTCCATTCACTATTCTTGTGCACGGGCTGGCATGAGGTCTTTATAAAAGCAACTATAGTTGTCGTTCAAACCTACGTGTACAATGTCAGCAGCGTGTCGACGAACTCAATCTATCTGTAATCTAAATTTATTGATCAGCTATTAAACATTTGAGTAGGGAATGAACTTACGCAATCGAAGATATTTTGGTTTCAGCCGTGGCACTGATTCCTGAAGCTTCGTTAGTTTGAACTCTGTAATGTTAACTATTTGCAGTGCAACAAGCATTCTTCAACAACTTTACTAAATTGCATTTTGGTGGGGAATACGATGAGTGCTGTACGGTTTGTTTTTTGCCATCGACGAAAGATTCCAACTTTCAGTAGTTCAGGGTATCGATGATGTGTACTTCTGCCTTTTCAACACATTTCCCAAAGTGATGCAATATACCAAACTCTGCAGCAAATAGAGGTAGTACTGATCGAAGCAGCAATATCTAATTCGGTTACCTCGCACTTATTATTTGGTTGTGCCAATCAATAGTAGGGTTAAAAACTTGAGACGGTATCCGTGTTGCACGCAAAAAAATACGAGCGCATTGCGTTGCAAACTACTATATCAAGGAATGGATCATAACTGAACCGAACCTGTTTCGTGCAACATCTGTTGATAAAAGTTATGCTAGTTTTAAAAATTATTGTCTTGAACACCGATAATTACATGCACTCAGAATGTGACGAGACGTGCCATCCCATGAATACGAAAATGCGTTGTGGCTGTTCGTGTCGTTCATGGATGTATCGAGGAAAGGCTATGTGGCCGGAAATTTCCACAGCGAACGAGCTTTGCTGGAACAGTGTAAAATAAGTGCAACCTTGCCGAAACTCAATACGTAATCTTCAAAAGCGAACCAAAAAGTTTTTATATAACTTTACGAGGTTAGAGGTTAGGCTATGCTGACTGGATCAACAGTATTTGATGACGGTTTCATCTGCCAGTTTTGCTACATGTGACTTCTGAAGGTTAGGTCGAAATCTCTATGAACTTGCCGGGACTTTGGCGTTTTTTTTCCTTTTTTGGAGGAGTTGAATTTGTAAAATTAATCTTTGGGAACTTTTCAGATTGCATGAAAAACTGAACAAGTCTATAAAACTTACCAACCGGTCAGCCTCGTGAGGAAAACGCTCTTGTTTTCGCACCCTAATGTTTTTTACGTTTTTTTGTGTTTTTGACTGTGTTTCTTTGCACTTCCTAAAGCAGTGGTTCCCAAACTGGGGGTAAATTACCCCCAGGTGTAATATGTGATTCTTCGATGGGTAACACGGAACCAAAATCACAATGTTGCTCGGTATTTTGAGTGATCACTGCAGAAGAAATTTTCTACCTAAAATACGAAAAATTTTTATTGAGGGTAATAAGACAAAATCTCTATCTTGATTTGGGCAACGGTTCGAACAAGTTTGGGAACCACTGACCAAAGGTTGGTGATTGTGCAAGATAATAACAAGAATTCAGTTTGTTTTTATAAGCTTATTTTTAAATATTTTGTTGCATAGTAATGCTTGTGTGGCATATGAGACGAAGGAAACTGTTGGCCCACCCACTGTTCCGAAGGGCGGCAGATGTACGCCCATGCCGCGGTGATGATTTTCCACTTTCAGAAAAATTGTTTGTTTTTTTATACGTGTAGGAGCTTCATTTGGAGGAAAACCGGCTGCGAGATCTGACTCATTTCCATCATCTTGAAAACCTGCAGCGATTGTACCTCGGAATGAATAGAATTCAAGTAAACAATGTGTTTGTTTGTAAAGCGGAGATTTTAAGTCGAAATTAGGAGCAATTAACATGAAATGTACACGACGATGTCGTTTCGAAACAATTTGGACAGAAGCAAGTTGATGGGATAAATCAAGACTACTGCGATATGGGGAAAAAACTGAATCGAAACCCTTACAAAGGATTTCTACAATTTCTGTAAATAAGGTATTTCTTTTAGAGGGGCTGTTCTCTGGACAGAAATCGAACGGTCTGAAAATCATGCCTCATGTCACCTTCTGCAGGCAGTATAGGGATTGTCTCCTCTCGTGGTATGAATGGATTTGTTTTTACTTAACCATGTGTAGCTATATGCCTTTTCATGATTGCATTTGTCTTCTCCAGGAGGGTAATGCTTTCGTTTGCTTTTTTTTGTCAATTTGTGCTTTGTGCATTGTATTTTTGCGTTGCGACGCTTATCGTGCGCTTAAGCCTTGCGGCACTGTGTCTGATTCAACAAAGTTTTGGGGCGCCTCGATTGGACAACTTTAGGGTATTGATATGAAAAGAGATTCGCATAACCTCAACTTAGGCTTTATTCAGCTAAAACGTGCACTTCGACAGCACAGATCACGACTGTCCTAACGAACCACC
>JGI24022J15233_10004935_pt1 | contig 13956 bp, 4 predicted proteins | sample Ectturendosymbi2_FD_15233 | JGI IMG/M metagenome (IMG submission 15233) | reverse complement strand
CGAAGCACGTTTAGTGGAAATAGGGAAAATTTTTATAGAATGTCATCCGCTCCAAGCAGCGCTACGAAGATGGACAAAGTTTAATCGACGCGGCGACACAAACTGCTGCTGAGCACCTGCAGTTGCTCGGATGCAAAACGGGTGAAGCAGCCTCGGAAGAGATTCATTTCAGCTGTGTTCATTTTGCCGATCTGAGCACACTAGGATAGAAAACGGTCGTGATATAGCAATCTTTTGAAAACTTTGTGTATTATTCAGCAGACGCAATAGGTGTGTCAATCTTATATCAAATGTGCAACACACAGACCGATCCGAATCAAAATGAGAGAGGAGATCAATCAACTGTCGAGCTACACTCGACTGGGCAATCCATGTGCTGTTGGTTGACTCGGCATCTTGAATTTATCGACTGCAACAATACTGAGGGAAATACGCCAACCAATTTAAACTTAAACGCTTAGGAATGATCAGCGCTCCACCGGTTTTGCAGGTGTTCGCCATGTACATGATTTCTTGTAACTTAACTAAACGAATGCAGGCCTTCTAAAGCTAAACTGCAAAGATTTTCACAGTTTCCGGAAAACGTTTGCAGTTTTCAGCATCTCTCCATTGTGAATCACTTATTTGCACAAGACTCCTGAATATTATTTGTTTGCTCCCTCTGCGGTTTCCCCCAGCTCTGCGGGTTCCCGCACCCGCCCGGCAAATGTGGGTTTACCCTTCCTGTTTGCAGAATAGGCCAAGTGTGCCATTGAATGTGGCTGTGGAAAAACACCTCAACTTTTCCAACTGTTAGCTGAAGTGAAGCTTGACTTGCTCACTTACATTATTGCACTAGTTTTTTATAGAAACGCTTGTGTGTATCTCAAAAGAAAACACAGAAAATACCAAATTTGTTTGGACCCTAAGAAGTTAGCAGCACCAGATGCAAACATGACGAAACTTTGGTGGGTGTCGCAATGTGCCGAGTGTAACAACCAACGAACACAAGGAAAGGAGCTACAGTTGATCGTGAACTCGAACATGTTGAGCTGTAGTGAACTGGAAACTAGCCAAAGCGGGTAGAACTTCACTACAGAAAGCCTGCATAAAAACAAGTTTGTTGCTGTGGATGGAAACAAGATTTGATTATATATGCAGCACTGCGCCTATGTACTTCCAGTAACTTCGGAGGCGCCAAAAATGTTTGTGGTGCTGTCTTTCGGACAAGACCTTCTTGACCCCTCTCGTAGTGAAACCACCCATCAGCGATTCTGGAATGAAAAAACTGGAGGGGCCACTGCGGGGCCAAGGAAAAATGTAGGGGGACCAACATAAATGTTTCTTCTGCATGGTGATTTTCCGTTGTAATGAAGATTGATTTGCTATGATCAAACCTATCAAACCCAACATAGGCTTGTGAATATAGTCAGAACCGTCACCAGAAAGTCTTCAAATCGTTTAAAATTTTCTGTCTGAAACTTATCTGCTGTAGATGCCAATCAAATGAACTGGAACGTGAAATTAAGCAAAAAACGGGGGAGGCGAGGAGGGGAACCAGCCAGAAATCTGGGGGGCATGATACGTGTCCCCCTCGGCCTTCCTTCATGGCGCCAGTAAGCACAAAGTCAGGTCTAAATAAGTTTTCGATGTTCACACAAAACTTTTTGTATGAAACTGAGTAGCAGACAATGAGCAAAAAGCTCTGCTGATAATTCAGGGGCACTCTGCCACAACAGATATTTTCGAGCCAGCCAAGTATGCTTATCGCTTGCTTCGAGAAGAATTATGGACATCTTAAACCGGCTGACGCAGACCATAAGCATATACTGTTTAGCATTTAACGATTGTTTTAATTAGCGATTTCATGCGACGTTTTCAATAGATTCCATTGTAAAAAACTTAAAAACAAGGATTGCAGGATAGGAAATTACGCTTGAAACCGAGTTCAGACATTTTTCTTTGTAAACAGAACTATCTTGATTTTACTTGACTGTTTATATTAATTGCAGAGAAAGAAGCTGGTTTTGCGTAAGAAATTCTGGAGTGACTTAATAGAGCGTGAGAGATGGCAAAAACTTTTGAATTAGAAGCAGTTAATTGCAGCAGTTAATACACGAAGCGCAAACCACTCAGCCTTGAAGGACAGTTCACAAACAGTGCGGTTGAAAGCTGCTCGGCAGGTGGGAGTTTCGGAGTCTGCGCTGCGCGCCCATGCGGATGCGGATCGATTTCCACTGCCTTAAAATGACTTTCAAGCACTGTCCAGGTTGTGGAAAAAAATTTATAATTAGGCGATGTGACGTGAATGACTGTTGTTTACGACCTCGGCAAATCTCATGGTTGGATAGTAGGCGGCCTAGCATTCGAAAAGCAGACAACTAGCCGATTTTTGGCGTGGCCTTCCAGGTACTCAAAATCATTCTTCAACGAAGACGTCAAGTGCTGTTAGAAACACAACATTTTTGTTATGATTTGAATTCATAACTTAGTAGCTGATGTTGGGGCGTATGTCTGCAAACACAAAACCACGGAGAACGCTTTTGAATGAAGTGTCGGGTCTTCTAAATCTTTCGTCATGTTCGGAGCATTTTCGTATGTTGTCTTCTTTGCTTGATCCTAATTACTTTGCTCAAGTTAAGCAGGCTGACCAATGACGCTTTAGCATACCTTGTCACCACAAACTCTTCAAAGCACCAAAAGTTATTGTTGCCGAACTTGCGAAGCTATCGGTACAATATGGCAAGAGCGAACCATTCCGTAAAAAACTTCATGTTGATTGCTGAAGAGATTAACCAGTCAAATCGCAAAGTTTTTGGTAAGTTTTATAATGTATTAGGTCTATGTTTGAACGACGTACTACGCTTTGGAAATAAAATGAATTCGATTTGCATCCATTCCAAACTTATAATTAAGACGTCTTTCAAATTTTAAAGAAAGCCGAAAAAATTATGGGTTTCCAACACATCGGTGTTACTATCTACATGAAAGTTGCTTTTGTCCATCGAGACAGACGAGACTTTTGTCCACCGAGACAGATTCTTTTTGAATAAGAGCTGATGATGTCTATACTTCGTAGGCGAAATATATACTCTGTAAGATCTTTAGTGTCTGATTCTTTTCTGGGAAAGGATTTGTTTCGATAGACAGACAGACGAGACTACACAGGCGACTTTTAAAATTGCCAACAGCAGATGTGCGTTAAAATTGGGTCACCACGATTATTACAAAGCTGTGTTTTTGCCAAAAAAAGAATTGATTAAGACTCGTGTTTCTTTTCTCCTGACCCTAGTAGTCAAGCAATAGGGGGAGTTCTTTATCATGACTTCGACATTGTTCTGCTAGATACACGTCATCTGGCGAACCCATTATTGTTGCTTGGCAGCAAAAACGCATTTGAAGGTGGGAGAAAACATCTCTTCGTCGATTTCTTTACTGGTTTAGCAGTTCAAATACAACGAAAAAATAAAATGCATTTGTCTTCTGTGGAAATCATTCAGACTAAGCTGGAAAGACTATCAAAATTTTGTAGTATTGGTTTGGATAATTTCAGTGATGGACGATGTCAGAAAATAGCTTTGCATACAGCAAAATAAGCGCCAGACATTTTAATCTTATTAAAGACTTTTATCGATGTCCGTGCTCTGTTAGTTACCATAAATAGAGAATTTAATCAGTATTTTACATTTAACACCTTGATAAGCAGTCTTTCAACGCCATTTTCAAAATTGCAAACCTTAATTTCAACGATTTCGCAATTAATCTACAAGACGGCTTGCATTGTGATGATGTATGTTAAATGCCGCCGTACATCAAGCTCAATTTGGCACGTTTTTTCTTTATGAATTGGCACCTGCAGCAAATTTCTTCTAAAGAAGATGAAATTATATCTAATTTTGGTTTAAATCCCTAAATGTTAGAAGCTTCTTGGGAAATAATGGGTTTCCATCGAAATTGATACATGGTTCATGGTAATTGGGCGATAAAAAAATCAAATATTCTCAGTCACGGCAAAACCTATGTATGAACAAGTTTATTTTTAAAACCAACCCAAAACGATTGCGTATAGCGTGTAATATACAAGACGACATAAACCTTGCGTGCCGAAAGACGTGCGTTTTGGTCAGCCATGCAATGCGCTCCATTTTTCTGCAAACGACGGCGAGTCTTAAGATGCTTTTTTGGACATCCAGACACTTTTTGCTCACAACATCTTCCAAGAAATGTTTTCTGGATTCTTCGAGGTCGCATGACATCGATCAGCGGGACAGGAACTCTTTGCGGATTAAGTACAAATAAGCTGCCTTTGTAAATTTATCGCCACGCGCTTTCCTTCTGTCGGAGGCCTCCGCTCCACAGCACAAGCTGAAAAGGTGGTGTAATACTTGATGTCAACACCTTGCTTCAAAAAATGCAGTCTCTCTTTTTAAAACTTAAACCGCTTTTCGCAAAAAGTCCCAACAGTCGCCACGACAGGTCACAGCGCAAAGCAAATGGGACGGCTTTGTGAAACCGCCGACGTCTCTCAGCATTTCACTGCGACTTTCAACGAGAAGATCAAAAGCATAATTTTTCGTCGTAAGGTTTTCGAAAACGCTCACTACTACACGCGCCATGGATTAACAGCATCTGGCAAAAACAAACTGCCCAGAATTAAATCATTTTTTCGACACAGATGTGCAATCCTGTCACTGGAGAGAGACGAGATTTAAGCTGGCTTTCACATATGCAACTCGAAGAAGGCGAGGGTAGACTATAAAATGTTCTTCGATACTTTCTATGTACGTGCAATTATGAGTTTTCCTTTACATAAAAACTAACATAAACTTGGGCTAAAAGCCAACTAACAGAACCCATTCAAATAATCCCACGATCTTGTTTTGGAATGGAGATCGATATCTCTAATCTTTTCCCGTTGTGACCGACGATCAGAACGACGACATTCGCAGTAAACAATGTACTTCTGAGTGTAGTCGGCTTGTTTCGTAGGAAAATCTGTATATGCAGACGGAAACGTGCAAAAATATTTCTTGTTCCATCCTCCCCAAAGCAGTTACAGTCTAAATTTTCTTATGCAGATTTTGATTTGATGCACCTTGTGCTGCAAAAAATTATAACAATGCAGCTTGTTTCCTTCATCTTTTTCTAGGATTAGAGGGAAAAACGATGAATCAGCGGGTGTGGCATTAGCAAAATCACACACCAAAACAAGCAAAAACTCTGTTTCACAGTCAAAAGATTTTGCTTCGGGCTTGTAAGTGGAAAGTTTTGCACTGATTAGCTCGGATTTTTCGCACTGCGACATATGGGCTGCATATTAAAGCACCGCCTATGGAATATTCACTCGTCAGTCTATTTGAAGAAAACAGTGATAATCACCTGGGATCATTGTACGCCGCGCTTTTCAAGTCGTACGCTGCACTTATTTCGGTCAACAAGGACCGATTCCCAGTAACAAGAATATATGAAGACTGTTTTTTTCTCGACCGTCACACTGCGTGCAGTGAAAAAGAGCCTTTGCATAACACTCTTGCAGAACATGTTTTTAGCTAATTCTGAATGCTGCTTTTGTTCAATAAAGCAGAGAAGCAAGTACAGCAACACTGACTAACATAAAATGAATCCCAAATTTTTACAGAGTGATGTGTGGTTGATGTGTAAGTGTGCAACAACTGGATAATACACTAGCTTTCCATAGGTTTTTATCGGGCGACTTGCGTTCAGCCTTACTGATTGGCTGAACATATAATGAACCAAAATTGCACGCAAGCGTTTTTGCGGTGAAAGCTTTTGAGCTGTTGCCATGCTGACAACACTACTCTCTGTCACTGCACAATACTTATTTCCAAGTGAGTTTGGCGGTTTGGTCCAATTTGTGAGTGTGATTTTCAGCGGCTCTCCGAGAAGCCTAGTGGTGATTTTACGCAGTGGACCGTTTCTTAAACTTTTGTATATAAGTTACCCATACAACCGGTTTTTAAATAAGCGGCGTAAGTTCACACAAAAATAAATCTTGGACATCAACGGTCCCTGAAAATATTCAGACCTTACAAACACGTATTTGGACAATTTGAGGGCTGATGCCGACTTAACTCAGTCAACTGCTTATCTGAAAGCTCCATTTCTTTGTTATGCAACTAGTTTTTACTTTACACCAAAGGCGGCAGTGATTCAAACACTGCTCATCGAAATTTAACCCAACGCAAAGTAAAGTGATAAAGGCATTGAACTGGATTTTTGGAAAGACATGTTCTTCAGCCAGCCACAGCAGACGACTGGCAACATGTGCTCGTTTCGTCAGATCTGTCATGTTCAGAGAAAGATTCAAATTTCATGCTTATGAATGGACGTATAATGACCCAAATTTGCATTAACGTATCATTATTCACCGCTCTCAGCAAAACAGACTCCCAGATCAGGGAATAAAAAGCAGACATTACCCGACAGAAATCTTATGGGAACTTGTATCTCCTCCGTCTAGTGTAAGAAGCCTGGAAAGCAGGTTGTTTTATGATAGAAAGAGCTTGCCTGAGAATGAAGGTTTCACTGAAATGACATCACCTATTGTAATTAGCAGAGATTAGAATGACAGTTGAAACGTCAAGCCGACGACCCGAAAACGTTGCCATAGGATTGAGTCAGCCTGTCACTTGGGATGTGCTGCTAAAACTGCTTGCAAGCACATTCTCAAAAAAATATTTCATGGGGACACCCCAGGATATACCAAAGTGATCAGAGCAAAGTGAAAACAATCAGTAAATGGAGGTGGTGAGCATTCGGACATGTAATAAGTACACCTGGCTGTTTTCGAAAAAATTATATTATCAAAACAATTTGTCAAGTTGTGATCAATTGATTGGGAGTTTTCTTTTAGTAATTACTGGTTGCTCTGAACGCCATCACCACAAACGGTGACAATGAACGTTGTGACAAAATCCAATTCTGCAAACAGTAGTCAGCATGCACAAACAGAACGAACATGAATACCGGTCGTCCAAAGTTGGAGGTGTTGCGGCGACATTCGCGTATTTTAATTATGGTAAAAAATACATAGCTACTTGGCTAATTTTCTCTCGACAAAGCAAAAACATGACGTAACAGGATGGATCTGACCAGCAGGTAGGAAATCAAGCTACTCCTGGTGTAATCCTCAAGTTTATTGTTAACCGTCTTAAATCCAGGATGAACTACCGGATCCAATCTGCTGACAAAAATGAGGAGCATCTTTGACGCACGCTAACATGATGACAGCACTAATTTCGAGTTCTTTAGAAGCTAGCCCTTCCGAAAGTTGTTCGTCTGTTCATGTTCCCCTGACGCTGCGTTTCGTAGATGGTTGTGCTGTTTGTTTACGGATGACATCGATATACAGACAACTTATCGCAAGTCATGTTCAGTTGCTGTGAGGTTACCGTCAACCGCACCTTCATCACCTTTCGTGAAGGGCTATTGCTTTACCGAAATCAAAACGGTAGTTACGGGCGGTAGCGTAACTAGAGGTTTGAGCCAGGAGGGGCAAAGCTTAGCTGAAGGGTGCTCACTGGTCACCGCAGGGGACCCATTAGCCAAAACTCAGAAAAAAAGATGTATATGCAAGCCAAAAAACAAAAACATCCCGAAAAACGCAAAAAAAACAACAACCGAAAGAATACTAGATATGAAAATGCCAACTAAAGGGGGCCCAATTTTTACATTTCGCTTGACAGGGGGGGCGGCTCGACCCTTTACCCCCCTGTCAGTTACGCCACTGGTTACTGGTGCTTACGCGGGGAACCGCCCAAGTTAAGATACAGTTCATTAGAGCGAAGTTGCGTTACTAGCCGTGGGAAAAAACTTACCGCTGCAGGCGACTTACTTGCAACTTTCGTGGAAAAGGATATCTACGAACCAAATCGATGACCAGCAGTATGCACATAATCTAGGCGTGGTTAAACAAAAGCCTAGTTCATGACACAAGTTTACGGTTTTTTTCAGTGCATCAGAGTAGCTGAAGCCCTTGCTACTACCGGAGCCACAATTAAAATACATTCGCTGGTGATTTCTACTGAGGCTCGTCTCCTCTATCTTCGTCACAACAAAAAGACCTGCTTACGATACGCTTTGAGGGACCGCAATTTTCAGAAGACATTAACACGCTTGTTTGTATTGAAAACTTGTGATCAAATCCGGGTTCAGAAAACAAATTGCCCAAAACGTTTTCAAAGAATTTGAACAAAAGTTGACATTTCGCACTAAATTCCATTCAAAGGTGATCTTGTCACATTTCCGTACTTTGCTCAGGAATCAGAACTTATTAATTTCTAAAATAATAAAGGATATAACCAGCAGCACCGAACTGTTAAATTAAATAAGTTAAATCAAACAATGCTAAGGACTAAGCACTGACTATATTACCAATAGTAAATTTTTGGCTCGTGCTGTAAATTTTTCCACTATCACTTATGGTAGCACTCAGCGGTGGTATAGGCTAGGCCAGTACATACGTGATAAGAATACAACCCTGCCCAGAAACCGTACAGACGGCGTTAATTAAATATGTAACTGCGTGTTTTGTTGGCCATGCTTTGCTGCAAGATGATAAGGCTACGTCTTTAACAGTTATTTGATCCTCAAATTCTTGTAGTCCTGGTGTGATAACCGAAAATTCTCGGTCTGTGCCGCAGCTCTGGCGTGCATGCCAGTGGAAAGCCAGAATCGATGGGGAGGAGGTTCGATCATACCACCAGTGACAAGAAAGCCTAACGGCAACAGAATCTAAATAAGACATGAACGAAAAACTGTGAATCAGGAAACCTTGCTTGGTATGTAACATATTCGACTCACTAAGATGAATAGACGCCTGGTTGTATTTCAAATTTTGACGAAGAAGTTACAATGGAATCTCAAATCCTTGTTCAAACCGACAGGGTATCATCAACCAGACACGCGTGCTTTTATTAGCTATCAGTGATTGAGTAAACACAGTCAGACGCTGAGTTGTCCTTCCCACATTTTTTCATGAGAAAACATCGCTCTCTCAGTTTTGTGTGTGGCAGAAAATTATCTGCGCCTCGTCTGTAATTTTTTGTGAAACTTTTACCTCCAACAAACGGATTGAAATTGTTGAACAATTCCTACTGAAGGGCAAAAGCGTTTGTTCTTGCCAACGAGATATAACCCCTAGCACTCCGTCACAAACTCGCCTGAAACCCACATCCACTCGAACAAATTTGTTAATCTCCACAATTAAAAACTCTAGGTTTGCTGTGAGCTTTCGAGGAATCAGCCGAATGTGCTTCTCTTTCATAACTTTGCGATGATTCAGACTTGTGCATGTATGCATTCAAGTAATTAGTCTTCGCAAAGGTAACGCAGTCTAATCAATCAGCAAATTTTGAAAATAGGAAATCGACTTCACGTAAAAGTACGCACCTTCAGTCCTGAAGTCAATTCCCGATAACGGAGCTAGGATCCACTTCCTACCTACAATGTCACTTGTTCCGCGACTGGTGGCGAAGGAACCATGTGCGAAAAGGGAACTTCTTTGTCGGCAAGTGGAACACACGCAGACAAACTTGGCCTTGTACAATCGGGCTGACGCTTTTGTCTCGATTTTTCTTTCACTTTCGCTTCATCAAGTGAAGTATCCTGTACTTCTAGTTTCCAGTTTACAGATTCATTGATTCTCTGCCTTTATCTTCCTGAAAATCAGTTGACTAGTGCAAAGCACAACGGAAGTTGCCTTTCAACTCTGTAGGTCGGGATGCCGCTCACTCTTATTTTATCTGCCTTTGCCTTCCGCCCATTCCCCTTTAAAATAGTCAGTGAAATGCAGTAAGCCTTACTCTAAGCTGAATGCTCAAGCACTTTCAATGCAAAACATAGGTTACTGAGACTTATTCAAGCATAATGCAAAACATGGAGGCTACTGTGAGACTTATTCATATAGAATACGAACAACTCTCAGCAGCCTAAGTTTTGCATCGATTTGAATAAGTTTCAGTGGCTTGTTTTGAAAGTTGTTGGCATTCAGTGAAATCGATGATTTCCTAATACAAAATTTTGCTGATTGATTCGACTGCTTGACGAATTCGTTCTGTTTGTGGTGCCGATGTCTGCCTGGCATGCATGCAGCTGGCAGATTAACTGGGTGTATAGTGCAAAGCCAATGGGACTCATGCTGCGAAATAGTTTAAAGGTTGAAGAATATGATCTTTTTCCTACGAAAAAGATTCCTCCGTTTTTAATTGCTACAAAGCCAGGGGCGATCACTGTGAGACACGATCTAATGCTGAAAAATTATATCGCTTTTGTTCCTGGTTCTCTCTATTCTTGAAAACGTTAAAAGCGTTTGAGCAAAAAATTAATGCCTGGACTAGATTCTTGGAATCAGTGAAACAAATTTACATCAATTTTTTCCTAGTGCCACCAATCGCACATGCAAAGCAAATGAAATTGGATTGAGGAAGAACGTTTAAAAACTTGAAAGGCTAAGCAAATATGTTTCCCCAGGTAACTTTGAATCATCATATTTCTGTAAGAGACTAAACCATCGCTAGTTCCTGACTAATCACAAATTGTTAGGATGAAAAACCCGTGGAATAATATTGATGATAAACAACTCTGGATCTTCACGCGTTTTCGTTGTCAACAACGAGCATCACAAGGGAAATTGCCGAGTAGCACGTGCAGCGCATGCTGCGAGTAGAACGGCAGTAGCAATTTATGACCCTATTACAACTACATGTGCGTAAGATCAGCAACTCTTGTCTGGTCGCCATAGTAGACCTACTCCTGCGATTAAAAGAATGGCTCTTTGTGATGTCCACAGAGACATTCTTTGTTCGCCTTTGTGCTGCGCAAAGCTTTCGCCATTACGTAAGTTTATCATTGTGCACCTTTTACCGACACAATTGGCCGATACTATGGTTTATAACTTGGAAAACAGCACCGAAAACACGTATTATACACCTCCAGGATGTCGTAATTCGTTTTGTGATCGACCGCGATTTGCTGCACATCAGAGCGAACGTGTTTAGAAACAGTGAGTATGTCTTTTTGTCCTTCTTATCAGCTTTTTCATCAACCTCTCGAACATTTTCCAAGCGAAAAACTTATCAAAGATTACTTTGGTCGAAGAGAAAAGGTGAAGCATTTGAGAAAACTTCCCCTAACAACAAGCGTGACCGTTTGTGACATCCATGTAATTTTCTGGGTAAGAGCGACGAACTGTTGGAAAACGAAATAAGGCTTCGCCACGAAAGAGTTTACCTTTTACTTCGAAAGCCAAGCCTTGGCCTTGTATTGATTTGTGAGTGTCGCATTACTTCAAGCCTGCACTTTAGTTCTGACTGCCAGTCGGCACGCAACGCCTATCGGTTCTCGCTACTTCAGCAAGATTATTGATCAATTTGCCTGAACAGCTTTTCCATGGTTGTGCCATGAAGGACCTGTCAATATGTTATTGAGAACCAATCCGTTTCAATTCCCTTCACGAGACATGTTCGGTGTGCCGACAGAATACCCGATGGTGTCGATACTGCGAGCGCGTGAACAAATCGTACCTAAAAATACCGGGCCAATTTCTAGTAAAAACCCAAATGTTCAGTGCGCTCATTTCTGTAGCCTTCTAGAACACGGGCGCTGCTTTACTTGGCCACCACCCCGAAGATAGTAAAACTAAAAAAGCTGCCGCGCTGTTTATTTAAAAATGGTGCGCTGAGGCATGGTGTAAGATTATGAAATGAGCAGTGTTTGCACGGACGTATTTTTCGTTGTAGTTTTTGCTTTCGCCATTTCCTGGTAAAGAGCAAGAGAGTAGGAGTTAATGGTGAGCGCCCTTCTAAAAATTCAAGTTTCAGCAAAAAGCGCGCGTGTCGATAAATAAATGCAAACCTGACATAATAGATGTGGATGATGTGTACGGAATGATGTTCATTTTTGTACCACACCAACCTTCCTTGTGAATGGTCGGGTAAATGAAACAGCTGATTTCCGTCCGGAAGTAAATTGTTTGTCACAAACGCACATATAAACTCCTGGCATTACAATATGACAGGTATGAAGTTAATTGAAAGCTATAGGTTTGCTGTAAGCTTTCCAGGAATCAGCCGGCTGGACTCTGCTTTCTTCTTTTTGAGATGATTCAAACTTGCACATATCTGTATTCGAATAACTAGTCTCCACATAGGCAGCGGGCTTGTTTGAATCCACCCGCTATTTTTAAAAAATAGGAAATCGATTTCACGTAACAATACATTGAATAAGATTTTAGGACTGACGATGCCTAGTGTTACGTGGAATACGCCTTCTATTAAAAAATTTGCTGATGGATTCAAGCCTGTCGCCTTTGTGCAGACTAGTTACTTGAGTAGAGGTATAAAGTTAAGCTGAAGCTTGATGGATCGTTTCAAAAAGAAATGCTGACTATCTTCTGAAAAAGTATTTGCTGTATTTTATTTTAGTAAGTTTCCAGCAACGTAATCCTTCAGTTTCACGCATTAGCATCATTCGATTTGCAGTTATTCTTCATGACCAATTCATTGCGATGTCTAGTCCAGCAGTTGAGATCGTCGTCATAAGCCCGTTGCCATTCGATACTTATTAATTAAACAACATTTCTCAGACACGTTCGTGTTCACTGAACGCATTTTTCATTTCGCGGTAAATTTACAGCGCCAGAAATTGTTTCAAGTGGCTTTGATTGTTGTATAATGTTCTCAGGCATAGTTCACTTGACATGTGGAGCTTGAGAAGCGTGTCTTTTCGTTCCCAATAGTAAAACAAAACAGTTTGAAGTTTCGTTCGCCAACCTTGATCATGTAACAAACAGAACGGCAAAATTCCGTAAGAGAAACTGATATTTTCTTGGTGGGCAACCCTACACGAAGAGTTATAGTGTAATAAATTCTATGAGGTAAACAAGTCTCTTTGTAGCAGTGTTAAAGTGGATAGAATGATCAACCAGCGATAAGTTTTGAATTAAATAATGAACACTTACGACACAAGCCACGGATGAAATACGTCTTGTTTGTTTATGCAGAGTTGGAACTGATACTCGGACATAAACATTACATGTGCCAAATATCTGTTGATGTTAACTACTATGTAAATGGAGATTATGGTTTCGTGGGGTCATCCATGCCGCATGCAGTTTGTGGCGATAACGCTAAACATACTTAGAACATAAGTGTGTTGCAAACAAAAACATCAAACTAAACAAAACAGATGTGGTAGAAGGTGGGGTTAATTGTTTACTTTAACCTGTTTAGAGCACGTTTGTCTCAGTAAATTTGCATTTATGTGCTAGACATCGTTATAGTGTGCCTTGAGCAAATTTCACAAGTTTCTGTTTATTTGTACTTTTCATTCTTACAAAACTTGTAAAAACCCTATGATATATTTTACGCATGACGAAAAAATAAAATTTCTATTGCGTTTTTAATAAAATACCAATATTGTAACAAACCGCGCAGTTTTGTCAGTTCGTTCTACAAAAAACACTGATTGATAGAATCTTGCACTTCTAGCAAGAAAAGAGAGAACAACTCATATAAGCATAATAGAACTGCAAGGAAGTTATTGGACGAGTTATTCTTCGCGTTATTTCGTTATAACAACAGAAGTTGACAAACTATACCGAAAACTCTTTCGCGCACAACTTGTTGCATAAGCTCTTCCAGAAAGTTTGGATAAAATCTTTGTCAGCTTCCACCGTGAAAGCAGGACCGGATTAAGGGGGGGGGCAACGGGGGCAATTGCCCCGGGCCCCCAGCTCCGAGGAGGCCTCCGTGATGAAAATTTTTGTTTTAAATAAATTACTCCTTTGAGAAATTGTCGCTATTCAGAAGCGATGCAGGAATGCAACTCTATCTTCCGATGTTGCGTTAAGTATCACTGTCAGATCACTGACGTGAAGAAGGATCGAGCGTGTTAACGGGTTCGCAGATCGTGGCCCTGCGCGAGACTACAGTATACTGGACTGGTGCCTGGTTACNC
>JGI24022J15233_10004933_pt1 | contig 13957 bp, 8 predicted proteins | sample Ectturendosymbi2_FD_15233 | JGI IMG/M metagenome (IMG submission 15233) | reverse complement strand
CTGTCTGTAATACAGAGACTTGATTCTATTGAAAATGACTTATTGAAACATATGACAGCAGTTGAAGAAAGTGTTGAAAACGCTCACTACAGAGTATCTGAGCTGGAACATCAAATATCTTCATTGCAATGTCAGTTAGAAATGCAGACCACTAGAAATGATAAGAATATTATTCAAGAGTATTGCTCAAAAGAGTACAACCTTCTCTTTCATGGATTGCTGCAGAAAGACCGCATCGAAAAGCATGACTAGTCTGAAACAGTAGTGAGAAGGTTTTTCATTGAAGAATTACGTGTTACCCCTACGCAAGTGGATGCAATAAAATTGAGTAATGCCCATCGACTGTCACGCAAAATCTCTGCTGTCAACTCGGAAAATGCTAATAACTCGGGGAATGAAGAAGGTTCCTCAGATAACCAAAAATACAGCCCTGTTGTGGTTAAACTGGCAAGCATGAAAGACAAACACTCCATGAAAACTAGCAACAGATTTCAGGAAAACGAAAGTTAACATCACAAGGCACTTACCGATGGCACTGCAGGTTCAAAGGAAAACACGTACAAAGACAGCTTCAAGGCTGTACAAACAAGGAAACAACATTCAGTAGAAAGTGGTTGGCAGTGAATATTGCCTTTACGTCAACAATGAATGGGTGGTTCCTTAATGTAATCACTACAACTTGTTGATTCAAAGAATTCCTTTGTTTTCGCTGACTATTCAGTAAGTTGCAGTTTCGTTTATTTTTTAAAGCTAAATATCGAGTTTCTGACTCAACGATTGGAAATTGTATAAATATTTTTCCATTAACACGCTTTTTGTTATAAAAGTAGTGCTCCCATCTCACGGTTTATCATAATCTACGTTTCTCGTCTTCCTTTTATTATGTATAACTGCATCATGTGTTATATTCACTTGCTTTCTTATAATACCTGTTTCTTGAAGTTGTATCTTAGTTTTTGCATTAAATTAAAGTTATATTCTGCCAATCCTCATTGTAGATGTAACAAGTTTAGAAACCGAGAAAATGATGATAACAGCTTTCATTTTATAAATATTTCTTATTAATGAACAGCTCAAAATAAAATTTTTTCTTTTCATAATTTCTGTTTCTGAGCTCTGCAGATTGTGTATTTACCATCTAAACAACAGTTGAAGGCAACATTCTGTAAATGTCTGCAAATTATTCTGTATTGCTATGACTAGTGAAGATGTATTAGATCTTTCAAATACGGTATTGCGTTGCGAGCCTTGTAAAATTTACAATATAACCCAACTGCAATGCTTACTTAACAAAATTAGTGGCCTATTCCTTGTACATTTTAATACCAGAAATCTAGTTAAAAATTTAAGTAGGATTACGGACTGGTTAAACAGCTCACCTATTTTTCCAGATATCATTGCCATAAGTGAAACAAAACTTTTTGGTGACAAGCATACCATGGTTAGCATCAAAGGCTATAGCTTTATTCATAAAAATTCCTTCACTGACGCTGGTGGTGCGGGGTTGTACATAAAAACCGAGTTAATGTTCAGAGAACAGCCGGATTTAAATCTTAATGACGCCAACGTTGAAGATCTGTGGTTTGAATTATTCTCACCGTTTAAAGAGTCTAGAATAATAGGAACCATGTACTTCCATCCTAACAACAGTGATAATGAGTTCAATTGAAATTCAGAAAATACTATCATAAAATCAAATAATCAAAAGTAAACATTTTATATTCTAGGAGACTTTAATATTAACCTGTTGTCAGACAATCGTATGACTTATGCTTACCTAAATTCCCTCACATCTCTTGGAGTTCACTGCTTGATAAATAAGCCTACCAGATTTATGTATAATTGCACTTTTTCCCTTTTGGATCATATCTATACTAATGATAACCTTCATTACTTATATCCTGGTCTTTTCCTTTTAGACATAAGTGATTACCTTCCCAGTTTCTTATTAATTAAATTTTCCAGAAACAAATAGCACGATCTCATATGGAGAAGATGTTACAAAAATCTTAACGTGGACTCATTTTTATTTGATCTAGATCAGGGGTCCCCAACCTTTCTTTGACCATGTACCCCTTCAGCATTCCGATAGATGAGCATGTACCCCTTCAGCATTTCGACAGATGAACATGTACCTCTAAAATTTCTCATGACAAAATAATTTATCATGATTAATCATAGATATATTGAAATATTAGTATATAACGACTTTTGAAAATAGTATTCACTGATATTTGTATAAATATTTGGAAATAAAGATACGTAAATATAAATCTATTTTCTATTGCTAACATCAAATGCACCCCTTCGGGTAGGCAAATGTACCCCTAGTGGTACATGTACCCCAGGTTGGGAACCTCTGATCTAGATGATAAACTTACACACAATCTCTCTAATACTCATTAGATGCTGATTCTAAATTTACATTATTCTTGGACACTTTATTGATGTAATCAACTCACATACTTTTTCGTGAAATTATCCAGAAAAAAAATAAATTAGTGTCTCAACCCTGGATAATCAAAGTTTTATTAAAATCTATAAAAACAAAAAACAGTTCCTTCAGAAGGAAAATTAGGCACCACAACAATGTTGAATATCTGCAAACCTATAAAAAATATAATAATATCTTAACGTACATCAAAAAGAAAAGCAAAATCATGAACTATAAGCAAAACCTCACAGAAAGTAAAGGGGATCTTTCGAAGACTTGGAAAAAACTGTTAATGAGGTTATTAATAAGACAAAAGTAAAAACTACCATCCCACCATTAGCAAAATTAGCAAATGCCTCAAATCCACTAGATATTGTAATGCTTCTAAGATTCTTAACGACTATTTTGTTGAAATCGGACCCACTCTAGCTTCTTCTATTTCACCGACAGCCCAGGTTCCCTATTCCGCAGGCTCTTCTGTCACACATTCCTTCTTTCTTACTCCAGTTTTACCAGAAGACGTTGTTTTGCAAATTAATTTACTCAGTCCTTCAAAATCTAATGATACATAAGGCCTTCCCGTTTCGTCCTTAAAAATTAGTAAACATGTAATTGCACCCTACTTAGCTGACCCGCACAACCTCAGCATTACCGCCACCCTTTTTGCAACAAAATTAAAGCTCGCAAAAGTAATACCTCTCTGTAAACCTGGAGAGAAAACGCAACCAAGTAACTACAGACTTATATCCCTGTTGTCTCACTTTTCAAAGATATTTGAGAAACTTGTCTCGGCTAATTTACTATCGTTCTTTGCGCAAAATAGGATTCTGTGTCCACAACAGTTCGGTTTTCGCCAAGGACTTTCAACGTCTCTAGCATTAAGCTCCAAGATCATATCTTTGAGAAAAATTCTAAAAAACTATATACATGTGCTATATTTCTGGATCTTAAGAACGCCTTTGCTACTGCTGACCACCAAATATTACTAGGAAAGCTAAGCCAGTGTGGATTAAGAGGAACTACCAACAAATTCTTTGAAAGTTACTTTTCCGAAAGACAACAATTTGTGTATACTAATGATATTAAATCAAATACAAGATAGGTTACCTGCGGGGTTCCCCAAGGTTCTACGCCTGGTCCTATCCTTTTTTTACTTTACATAAACGACCTACCCTCTGTAACTAAATTCAATAGGTCATTATTTGCTTATGACACTACCTTAACTTTATCAAATGGAAGTGTACATGAATTTGAGAAATCTGTCAACAGTGAGTTAACCAGTATCGTAGCCTCTATGCAAGCAAACAAATTTACGATCAATTTTGAAAAGACCAATTTTATTCTCTTCGGTGACAAATACCAAAAACACAGTATGAATATATTCTGTTCTCAGAAAACTATCTCCCAACTACATCTTGGTAAATACCTGGGGATCCTTTTTGACCTCCAAACCAACGTGAACCTCCCACTTAGAAAATTTAGGTAAAAGAGTCGCTAGTGGAGCCAGTGTTTTATTTAAACTCCAAACTTTTGCTGCTGTGCATTTGTTAAGAATAGCTTATTTTTCTCTGGTCTACTCCCACCGCAATTACGGAATTTTGAATTGAGCTGCTGCCAATTGGTCAAGTAGTGCTGATCTAGTAAATTCAAATAAAAGATCTATCCGTAGTCTGCTTAAAGTTACTTGTAGAGACCGCATTCCGCTTAGAGATCTATTTTATTCCGCACGGATACTACAGAGCAAGGATGTTTATAATTATGAATTAGCAAAACATGCGTACAGAATTTATCACAATACCTTTCCTGATTATATCACAAACGGTTTCAACATTTTTGCTACTACCAAATCAGAGAAATCAGACAAACTTCCAAATTAACATATGAAATTTCCCTAGCTAAGACACTTAATGAATAACGTCACTCATTTTTTCGAGAAATCACAATATGGAATGATATTCCACATGATTTTAAACTAGGCAAATATTTTTGATTCTGTAAGCTACAGAAGAACTGTTTAATTGAACATCCTCAAATATTATAAAAACTTAATTTTTCCGCTTGTCTGCTGTATATGCGTTGTAGCGCGTTTTTTGTGCTTATGTCCTGTTTGTGTGTGCTTATGTCCGTGGTTATATCTGCACCGTCTTTGCAGACATATGTAGGCCTATAGAATTCTGTAGATTTTTACTCGTCTTCTGTGCACTTCGACTTGTATTTCGTGGGGGAGGATGACTCGAAGACCTTGCGGCCATTCTCCTCCCCCTGATATCTGATTTTTTCAGATGTTAAATAAAAATGCCTGTCTGTCTACAAGGTCAGGCTTCAGCGAAAACTAAACCTTGGTTAAATGTGCGATATGTGGAGGTAAAGCGACGCAAGTAGTGAAAAAGTGAAAAATATAAGACTAACTGACGTTAGGACATCAACTGATTCTGGTAACTGGTAAGCCAAAAAATAGTGTTCTGACATAATATTCGCTACTTCCACGCTAAAACATCGGTGTCTAACTCAGCATTGAGAAAGACGTCCTTGAAGGGTATCCAGTGTATCAGATTTTCTGAACAGAGTAACTCCCACACCATCAAACACACAAGATGGGCATCTTCAGGAGAAAGAAAATATCACTTACACTGACGTCAGCCAACTGCCAAGAATTTGAAAATCTGATTTTTCCTATGGTGAAATCCGGCCTGAAATGCTTTAAGCAGAGACGGAATTTCTAGGTAAATCATGGGTGTCACATAGATGAAAATCTCTATGTAAAACAGAAGGAATTCACTGGGTAATAAACGTGTAAAAACTTAGACACGATGGAATGCATGAAATACCCAAACATTTCCTTCTAGTCTTTCTGGAAAAACCTCAGGCATTTTCTTTGAGAAAAGATACCAGGAAAATCCTGATTCTAATCCGGAGTATATCCAATGCAGTTTTCTTTCTGGACGTTGCTCCACGCACATCATTTGCACTGTCCAACAAATATTGGAGTGGTTTTGATAGTACGCCACGAATGGCTACGTTCACTTTGTCCACCAAGGAAAAGTACATTGCATTAGCCGGGCTGTGTGGTCGTGATGATGTTTGGCTCGAAATCGGGTATCCCACCTTGAACTTTCGTCTTCGATACTCAGCCGAGAAAATACAAGCGAACACTTACGAGATATTCCACATCTCCCAGCCAAAGAAACGTGCTACCACTTACACCTCAGCTCTGGTGTCAAGGCCTTTAGTAATTTATTCTCTGTCTACTGCCCCTCTTCATGGCAATTCCCGAAAGTACTGAAATGTTGGGTTTATCATTGCTGCAACGACCGTGTATGTCGAGAATATGGGGTGACTGCGACAATGACGCTGACAGCCACCTCCTAATGGCCATTAAATCAATGTATTCCTACCTAGTATTTTGTATTCTTTTCAACAGCATTATGTGGAAACCTTTCTCCGTACGTATGGTTACAGCAAGGTTGTGTATAGTCGCCACTTTTGTTCTAAGCCTACTGTATTTGAATCGGATCAGCCGTCACAGCTTCTGTAGGTTAGCGATTGTGTTGGAAACAGCAAGTAGTCTTCGTGCACGATTTGGTGTTTCTTTTCTTTTCCAAAAGCAATTTTTTATGAATACAAGTCAATTTGTACCAGGAAACCCAACTAGTTTAGTTTTTTAACACTTTTTTTTTAACCAAAATTAATTTACACTTTGAATGTAACGCGAAGTACTCTACTTTAGAATTAAACAAAACCCTTCAGGTAGAGCTTCATTGACAATACACCTCAAAATAAAAGCGTGCTGCACCGGACAGTTGTGATGGCATGACTCGAGTTGATGACTCGGCTCTAGTCATAATTGTTGGTGACAAATTATTTTTTGACGAGTTTTACAGTTCTCCCCATCTGGTTCACAGATTGATGAGCGTATAAAAAATCTCTTCTTGCGGCAGTCAGATAATATAAACGGGGGTTTCCGTAAGACATAAATCAACAAAAGATCTGAAAAGGTGTGAAATGGTTTCAAAGTATTATGATGGCACGTCGGTTGCGAAATAATTAGATAACAAATCAACGACGATGATATCAACAATTGAAAATGGACATCCCACAAATACAATCAATGTCATGAGACGGAAGATAAGCCATGAAGGAAAGGTGATGTACGAGTTCCTGCACTGATTCAAAGATAAAAAAAATACATGAAGAGAAATGACCTTTCAGATCAGAAGACAACAGTGTACGCTATCTAAAGAATGAGCCCTGGATAGCATTAGAGGTCTTTCAGGGATTATATTCACATGGGTCTAGGAAACGCGTTCATAGTCTATGAAAAAAACGCTTCAAAATTTCATGGAGGAAGCAAATAAAATATTGCAAAGACGCAGAACAGTTTCAGAAGATTGTTGGTGGACGTGTGCCTTTAAGTATGTCAATCATTGTTGTGAGCGCCGCGCTAGTAAATTCCATACCGGTGTAAAGAAGATCTGATGAGTTTTGACGGCAGGCCAGCCGAATGACCGCCGGTACAGCGGGTTCACTATGTATTTGCTTTTTCTGCAGTTTGTCGTAAACTTATCGTTGACCAACAGTTATTGTAAGTTTCTGTGCATGAATATGAGTTGCCTGCTTTCGTATATTGTGTGAGAAGACAGAAACATGGTGTCAGAAGTGAGCTTTTGACCTAGATCTGAACGATAGTACGACGACATAAATGGCTGATTTGAATCTACCAGTGACAATAGCGATGAATATGAAAGGTGACGTGGCTAGCAACTAGAAGTTACTCCAGGACCATTGGCAAAATTACGAGATTGCCTCCGGCTTGGCACAGAAAGAAGTTAACGGAAGACTGGCAACGCTGAAAGTCGTGATGGGTAAGGACTACCACGAGATTTTGCAGAGGTTACCGGACTTTGTAAGTAAAACGACGGTGGAAGAGACGCTGACTGCTCTAGAACAGCATACAATATCGAAGAGAAATGTAACATTAAAAAGATTTGTCTTTAACAACTGTCACCATATGTGACTAAACTCTGTAGTTTGAGTTCGGCATGCGAGTTTTGTGCATTGACTGATGATTTAACAAGGGACACATTACTTCTGGGAAAGGACTTTGATCAAGTACGTCCCAAGAGCTGGTTTAAAACCTGTAGCGTGACGTTTGACCTGTCAGACTGTTTTGTTTTGAGTAGGAGGCTGCGAAGGCCAGGTGTCATTTAGGCTGCAGACCTCCCAAGGACGAAGCTACTTTGGTGTATAGAGAACAGTGTATAAATACAGGTCTTTTGCTCTGAGTATAAAACTTAATATGTGCAATGCTGTTATATGTTTTATGGAAGCAAAATGCGTTGCATGCAAAGGTCTAGCCACCGGAAGAAAATGGTTTAAAGTTCTCAGATTAAACATTTACTGTTTTCACATATTAAAAACTATTCGTGAATGCTAAAGAGGAATTGCGTTAACGTCATAAATTAGTATGGTGTCACGAGTTTGAAATAGATTGAGAACTAGGCGTCCAATTTTGCATTGCAGAAAAGAATTCGCTGTCAATGCATGCGTGAGAACGGAAAATCGTTTGAAGGTCAGTAGGCACACCAGTGTGTTTTTGCTTTGCACCTGTACACTAGAGGCATCCCACTACTTCATACAAAGGTTCGATGCGACCAGTTTTGGTGAACGCAACGAAAACCAAACGATATAAAATATAACGAAGATACTTCATGATTTGACAGTTTCTACTGTAACAGCGTTAAAATAATTATATCAATGCACTTGGTTTATGTACACCAATAACAACACGAAGTATGTTTGTAGTAGCCGAGTAACACATATTTCTTATACTCTGCGGCAAAAAGTGCCAAACACGTTTTGTTTTTTATGTCTGAAGGAAGTTTTGACCAGATCTCTATTGCACTGTATTTTATTATTTCAGCACCCGAGTTTGAACGTGCTTTTGGGAAAGCAAATTGTCGAGTTTTGATTTGTCTTGTATTATACGGATAAATCATTAGCCTGCCTAGATATTCATTTCCATTAATCCTGCTCAGGTAACCTCTAAACACAAATACCGTTGTTGTCCTTGCCCAAAATGGTCAGATTTTGTTTGTTCGCTTATACTGAACTAGCTGACAGGTTTGGACGCGCACGCGGGTTTTTGTACAACTTAGCAAGTCTTCTCAAACTCATCCGATCATAAAAAGCAATGTGTTGATTTTGGAAACTTTTGTATATGCTGAAGAACAAAAGCAATTTTCCTAACAAAAACGTGGGAAGTTCTCTTGAGAAATGAACGAAAAAGTAAAGAAAAATCCCAAAAATCAGCCAGTCGCCGTCATTGATGGTCGGTTTAAGATTTAAACAGAACCTCATTTCAAGATTGTGGTTCTATCTGCAACGAAAGCAAATTAGGTTGAGACATGAAATTTTTCTATTTTCATTGCAATTTTCAGCCACATTAATCTACTTTGCCCAATATGGGCAAACTTCTTACGAAAATCAGGCACATAAGGTAAACTTGCCCAAAATGGGTAAATGCTTTACAATTGTTGGACAATCAGATTGATGGCGGCACTGCTATTAACTTTCATGTCTCACATACGACCAGCCCGTCGCCGCAGGGAGGATTATGTGGGCTAAGACCACCCAAACAATGCACCAAGCCTCCCCAAATTGAAATAGGAAAACTATAAATTAGTGGAGTTTTTTCAATTTGTGCAAGGTCAAGGCATTAACAGGGAAAACAAAAACTTACTCAACTCAAACTAACCACAATGTGGGGTGATTTTCACTTGAACTCACACTAACCACAACGTGGGGTGGGTGATTTTCACCCGAACTCACACTAACCATAAGGTCGGGTGATTTTCACCTAGGGACCACGTGGCCACCACTCCTGTCCGGGTGGAAATCACGCGGGGTTAGTATTGCAAGGGTGTGGGTAATCTTTGCAGAAAACCTGAAAGTGATCAATGCAAACAAGTGCTTCCCACGTTTGGCAGTTGGCACGTGAACCTCGTTTTGTACTGCTTTGATGGTGGACAGGTTCCACAGCGTTGTCTGGTCTCAAAGTTCATGTCCTCAATAAAATGTTTTGATTTTTCACCACAAGTGCACACGGTGCAGGCCCTGTCTGGCTCCAATTTATTTCCTATGACGGAGAAAGCGTCATACATACTCCTGCCTGTTTCTCAATGCAAACCACGAGCTGAGCAGGAGCCATTCGCGCCAAATTGACTTGTGTCATCCTCGCGTGATCTACTCCCGCGGTGGCTTCGGTGAAAGGTTGCTGGCGTGGCTAACTAGTGAACGCACATGCGCCAACTCCTTTTGCTCAAATTCGTCGAGGTTACCTTAGGAGGGATCATTGTGAAGGAATTTTGTTACACCTCAGGTAACCATGGGTCAATATGGGCAAATTTTTGTTCACCATCGAAAGCTACAAAACGTGTGCAGATTTCGATAGGACTGCCCGACAGAGGGTCTAAAAAATGCAGCTACTGAAAGAACCAGCTTTCTACATGAACGTTAACTAAGTTTTAATTTAAGAAGAAGAACCGTTTTCCCAAATTGGGAAGACGTTACGTGAACAGGGTGAGCAAACTTCATCAGTTCCTTATGTACAAAAATGTCGCGAGCGAAATGTCCTGTGACCGAAACGGCTCAGACCGAAACGGCCAGACCGAATCGGCCAGACCGAATAGTCGTGTACCCATTACACCAATACTGATTAATAGGTTTTCGTTATACCGCGGTATACTGTAGTAGAGTGATTCAACCTCTGTGCAAAATGTGTAGCCTAACATTGGAAGTGGATGACTTCAGTATAGGCTTTACTTCGAACTTTGCATCCCAGTTATGTGGCTATGATTTCCTCAGTTCATAATGGAACACATGGAGTAGCATAAAATGTGTCATGGACGTTTGTGGAATAGGTTACACTTGCAATTGGGTGAATTGCAGTGGCCTACCTACTGTTCATAGATTACTACGTACAAAGTGCTGTGAATCCTCATATTAGACACTCTTGTTGTATTGTACTGCAGAGAACAGGCTGGTTAATGATCGTGACTGAAATCAACAAACTGGCTTTGCAATGTAAAAACAACTCCCATTTCCTTCCCTGTAGAAGCTGTTCAAATTCTATCTTGAAGTCACTTGAAGACTGCAATTACGATGCGACGCGGTTTTCACGAAATCGTGGAGTATCGCCCAGCAGTACTCCACGATTTTTTCTGCTGGCTGTTATTTTTCGGACTACACTAAACAAAATCAAATTTTTTAACATTTCCAACAACACCTACAGTGGTACGCGAAGGTCTTCAAGCTGGTACGCGAGTAACTTCCATTTTTACACAAAAATCTGGATTCACAGCTTTCAGGTTTACGTATTGGGCTTTGTTTCTAAATAAATAAATTTTTCTTTAGCCTGCTATTCCTATTGTATCGCAACATTATGACTTTCGATGCGCTGTTAGCAAATTTACGCCATGCATCGACCAATTGATGGAAGGTAAACAAATACACGAATTTCATTAAATTTAGTTGTGGTCTTTTAACGTTATCTTCATGTAGGTCATATTTTCTTCTAAATAAACTAAAATTCGATAAAATTAGTTTTTCTGGAAGAAGGGGCACGCGTTGACAATATGGGGTGCCCAAGTGGTACGATATCGTAAAAAGGTTGGGAAGCCCTGGCGTAGTGGAATCAGTTTTCACCTTTTCATTTTCACCTATTCCCCAGCTTTCGCAATACCACAGGCCAACCGCACGAAGGAAATATTTGAGTCCTTGCAGTATAAAAACGCCCCAATATCGAGTTCGCAAGTGAGTTCACGAAGGTAAGGCAAGGGCGACGAATCGTTCACGCGTCAATCCGATAACAGTGCAGTGTAAAGTGGGTAACTTTCCTTCAGGTGTCGTCCAAAGGCACACAGTGGTTTGTTTGTAATGTCATGCCAGCTCGACTGTGGTTCGACCTGTAACATCATGAGCGGAATGCATCTTGATTTAATTAGCAGAGGCACAAGAATTTCCTTGAATCATACCACGAGCAAATTGCAACTTTATGATGGAAACTACAATAGTAGTTGGAGGAACGATTGACATTTGGTGTACGCACAAGAGCAAGCAATCTACTGACTTTGCATATTGTAGACGGTTCTGCAAAACCGTTACTTAGTGCAGATACTTGCAAGTTGTTTGAAAGGGCGGATCCAGCCAGTAAGGTTAGGGGAGGCGACTTCAGTAATATTTGTTACTCGAGTCTGATTACTAGGGCCATTGAAAGTCATAAAAGTCATATTTTTTTCGTGCTCCAGGAAGCTATGAAACGAATTTTAAAACAAAAATTGCACCCCTACGAGGTCTATAACCTAAGTTATAAAGTCATAAAAAGTCGTATTTTCCATGTTTGCTCATAAAGTCATATTTTGAATAATTTCAACCTGATTCAATAAAGAAACCATTAAAACAATCACAAAATATCAGGTGAAACTACTATATCGCTAGGTCTAAGCTGCATCCATCAAAATGAACCCACTTGGGCACCCTGCGAGCAATTTTCTTTTTGCTTAAACAACACAAACTGAAACTTTAATGATCGCAGCATTGTTCTACATGAAATTGTAACTTTGCGCTGTCAATATGTTTCGTAAACAGTGTGACAAAGGCATTGCACAGCGAACGTATTAGCAAATCTGCCGTTTTTTTAAGAGCACGTATATAAGCTAGTATATGACATCATATAGCAAGGGCGGGCAACCTTTTTCGGTTTGCGTGCCAACATCCGCTAAATCAATGACTAAATTCTTCCGCGTGCCAACCAAAATTTGTGGTGAGGGGTCTAAATTTTGGGCCCCTGTGGCAGTGTGCCCCCCTCCCCAATTGGGGGGTACGGAGTCCGGCTGATACGGCTCTGTTTGTAGCCATACGGCATCAAAAGCACACAAGGGTTAAATTAAATAACGGATTGTTAACAAACGAAATTGAAGAAACGGACACTTTGAAGGGGGAGGATCTCGTTTCCACGGCCTCGCTCACGTGCCGTACAGAAGCGCTCGCGTGCCAAGTTTGGCACGCATGCCAGGAGTTGCCCACCTCTGTCATATAGCATTTTGTGGCACGCCAGATTTCGTTCCGCTTCTGTATCTATTGCTGATTCTTTTGTGACAAAGCAGTGCGTCAATTGTGATTTTGGGAAGTTAAAAACAGAAGTCACATTGCCAAAAGTAACATTGTCCAGCACTACAAAGATCAAAGCGATTTGAAAATATTTTGAGGGGTTTACAGCTACACCTCATGAGGAACCGTGCTGCCAAGTGTGCTGTTTGATTGTTTATAACGGGAAGCGCTTATTTGTTGTAGATCGTGTAGCTTCAGAAAAGCACCACAATGGTATTGAAAAAATATATTTTTGTTTGGTCATATTTTCTGAAAAATAAGGTCATATTATCAAGTTTTTTAGGTCATAAAAAATGGCCCTACTGATTACGGTTTCACTACTGTAAAAGAGATGAATTACACTTCACAACACTGCTGTGACAAAACAATGGACGGAAAAATGCCGTTATATCGCGAATGCTGTTTTCCGAATTCGACACAATCATGGTGAATAAAGCCAACGTTCGCAGGTTTTATGGGGGGCGATCGCCCAATCGCCCCTCCCATGGATCCGCCTTTGTTTTTTTGGCTTATTAACCTGACACGTGCAACAGGCTGAACTCTGTAATACACTTGAAAGTTGTTGTCCTTCAGAGACTAGGCTGTTTGCGTGGGGATTATCACATGGAAGTCGATCCTGATGTACTCCCCGTACAAAACACACCTCGTAATGTACTGGTAGCGGTGCAACAGGAACTTCTACAGCGTCTCCAAGAACTGGTAACAATGAAAGTTTAATCTCCTGTAAAAGAACCAACTAAATGGATCGACAGCATGGTCATTGTAAAAAAACTGAAAAACTTCGCTACGCTTAGATCCGAAAGATTTAAACAAGGCGATTAAGCGACTTCATTACCCTGTACCATAATCAACGATATTTTAACTCAACTTTCGAAGGCTAAGGTATTTTCGGTTCTCGATGCGAAAGATTTTTGGCAAGTTAAATTAGTCGAGCAGTTATTTAGCAACGTTTTGGACGCCGTTTCGTCGATACAGATGGCTCCGAATGCTGTTCGGAATATCCTCCGCTCTGAAGGAATCTTAGCGACGGCAGCACGAGGTCACGGAAGGATTGCAGGGAGTCTGCGCTATCGCAGATAATACTTTGGTTCATGGATGTGAAGAAACCGAAGAAGTGATCGTTGATCACGATAAGAACTTGTTCAACTTGGTGACACGTGCGAGAGAAGACACTTAAAAGCACTAGTGTTTCTGTATGCTTTCGAGGAATCAGTCGACTGCCATCTGCTTTCGTCTTTTTGCGATAATTCAAGCTTGCGCATATCTCTATTCAAATATGTACTTTCCACGATGGGTGTAAGCAAGGAATCGATCAGCAAATTTTTAATAGGAAATCGATTTCACGTAAAATTACGC
>JGI24022J15233_10004932_pt1 | contig 13957 bp, 9 predicted proteins | sample Ectturendosymbi2_FD_15233 | JGI IMG/M metagenome (IMG submission 15233) | reverse complement strand
TCCTGGATGCCCCAGCGGCCTTTCAGACAAGTAGCTTTAGCTAAAATCTACATTATAATAAGTCTACAATATTTCTGAAACTTATTCAAATAGAATCAGATCAAACTTGCACACCAGCCAATATTTTGGCAGAATTCCCTATGACCACAGCCACGGACAGAACTGGTGGAACCACTGTCACTCCGTCCTTGGCGTCACCAGATACATCAACAAGTTTCTTTGCCAGGCTCATCGAAAACAGGGCTATTAGGATATTTTTTTTGCTAACAAAACATATTTCATGCAGTAAAAATGTTGAAAAGTGTGACCACATGCTGTTAACATCTCGTTTTGTACTGACAGCAAATACAAACAGTTAATATAGTTGCTGTATTTATAATAGAGACATTAAAAGTTTATTAACATGAATGTGGCAGAGTTAGCTAACCCTGATACAGCTTTATGTTGAATATAGGCTAGTCACAACGAAACGAAAGGAAAAACAATCTGATTTTTCATAACTTTGTTTAATGATTACATTATCGAAACCATTGGATATATACTGATTTTTCATTTCAAAACAAACAACAGTACAAGTTTCAAGACAGTTATCTGTTCAATGTTACTTGCAAATATCATGGTGTTGATTCATCTATTCTACATTAAAAGGTGCAAAAATAGTTAAGTTAACGTGAAAATGCATTCAATATTTTCACAATATTATTAAATAGTACATGGCATACATGGGACATGTATTGTGAATTGTCTTTTACTGCAGATTTTGCTTGGCAGCATGCTATACCTGGCCTAATAGGATCAGACCATACTTGACTTGCATAACAACAACAACGGATGCCATGTGCCATTCTAGCAATACTGCATTTTACTACAACTTCAATTGATATACATTATGCAAAAAATGATTTGCCAATAATTGCTTTTATTTCTACATACAAGAATGCAGCATTTGCACTCCTTAGTCACACCTCAGTCTCAAACAGTAAACTTGATTTATGTAGCTCATTCTGGATTTCAGTATATAATGTTCATCAGATTTGATTACCAGACTGGACTGACTCAGTATTAAGAAAAGTGTTGGCTGTTGCTATATTTTATATAACAATGAAATAAAGCCACATAACTAATGAAGAAATGTGATATGGAGCGATTAAAAAGTTATTCACATAAAAGTATATATGCTAGTTATGTTAGGTTCCGTAATCCGTATTTAATGTAACATTTGTTGGTTTATGTTTTACCTCGAAATACAACAACAAACACAAATTCCTTTCAGGGGCTCATCCCAACTTATCCAACTGGCGTTTGAGGTTCGCACTAACTTTGAGTGTTTCCAAGAACAGCAGCTATGGCTCTGTGCACCGAATATGTAAGAGTTTAGCTTACCCTAGTATATTTTGTTTCTGTTCTGCCAACATCCTATATGTTAGTCTGGAAACAAAAAGAAAATAGTGTTTTTTATATTGTGAAAAGCATGCAGAACATAAGGAAACATGTCATGCAAAATATAAAAGTAAACAACATAAAAGACAAATCAACAAAATTAATTTACTGTCAATCAACTTCAAGCATTCATGCAATGCAAAGGAATAGGTTTTGTTGTGCCTTTATGCAGTGTTATTTTGCTCAATTGTTAACTTTCTTGACTACTGCATAGCCTATGATGAAAATACAGCATTGTGATGTGTTCCACTTTGCTCAAAACCTCTGAAGTATAGTAAGAAAAAGAATTTGTAAACTGTGTGTTTCATGTGGCCACAGAGGTTGTAATATTTTATTCTTAGGCTTGAATCACACACTTACACATAAAAAGACATGAAAATATAAAAGAACTGAGTGTTTTTCATATGTGTTATAATTATTTGCAGGAAGCAACAGTATTATGTATAGATGTTGGTATTGGGATGCAGGATGCTCCTCAGAATGAAGATTCATCATTCGATCTTGCAGTTCAAGTTGCATCAATGCTGATTCAGCGCAAAGTAGGCATTGGAATAAATCAGATTAATATGATAATCATAGAATTTGATAATTTTATGACAGCTTTTAACTTGTTAACCTCTTGGTTTATGAGGCATTCCCATTTATTATAATTTAACAAATGAGTAACTCACACTCCCACAAGTTTCACATATATGTTGTTTTTGCAAAAATCTAAACAAAAGAAATTGTTTGGTCCAGTGGTTTCTAAGGTATGGGTCGCTAAAGCTTTGCTCAACACTCATGGAATTTTTAGGTGTGACAGAAATGAAACACTCTGGCACGTGATCGTTGTGTGTGATTGCTTTTTACCATGAACAGGCTGGTGCATGCAGTTTGACTTCTGTAAATCACTTATTAGAAAAGGTTGTCACAAATTTTGTCTGGCTCCAGTACATTAATTTTGCTACCTTGAAAAGCAGTGATGGAGTCTCGATCCCTTTATGCAAGTGTTAGTCATGAAGGTTGTGGAGGGGATGGGCATTTCAGAATAGTTTACTATTCCAGAATTATTTCAGAATAGCTACACCAAATCCAGAATCTGAATCCTATTATGATTTTTTCCTACAATGCATTGCACCTGAGAATAACAAAAAAAAGTCTTCACCCCAGAACCAGGAGGCCCACACAGCGCATCTGACACTGGAATCAACAATTTATCATTTTATCACACAAACAATACACTTTCGCAACATTGAACAACAAATTTTTTGATGTTAAATACAGTGGTGCATTTTTGCCAGGCGAAAGTAGTTATGCTAGCAAAGGCCAGATTTTGACAATACTTCTTAGAATAGAACTAATTTTTCCAGGTTATTGGTGTCCTTATAGACCCAATCAAACATGGCCAGTGGCCTAGCGCAACTACAAACGACTTCAGCTAATTTCATACCAGTTGAACACATTAACCACTTTCTCGCATAGGATTCCAAAATCCCAAACCGAAACTACCCATATAAGAAAATAGTATGGTTAATCGCATAACGGTTATCCGCATAAACCGGATATTCAAATGGAAATATTCTTTTCATTTGTAAACTTAAATTGCTTAATTACATAGTTAACTTTGAAGGAGTGTAAAGCGCACTTCTCAAATGGTGTGAAAATTGATTGCCATTTATCTGCAGCAACTGTTGCTGAAATGACTGCCTTCACTAACATGCCAAAACCAACACCGCGCTTTCAACTTCCAGGCTTCAGCACATTGTTTGGCACTGTCTAGTCATGTCTCGCCCCTACAGGTGCAAAGCTTTGTCACAAAAGTAGCACTTTTAAAGTTATTTTTATGGTTTTGAGTAACTACTGGACGCATGCGACTATGTTTAACACCTTACACTCTTTTTGTTTTTTCACATCAGTAAGATTCATGCAATGAATACCTCAACTGAATGATACACAACAAACACCATTGGGATTATAAAAGCTTCATGACGCCACAGGCTAACAAATTGGTTAAGTCTTTACGTACAGCGTCCAGCTGTATCAGGACCAAGAGATTTTTAGAACTTCTTGAAGGCATTTCTGTATTCCACAGTTCTACAAATCTTCGTACATGGCAGCTGTGAGATATAAATGTGTTCCAAACTGCAGTGTATAGTCCAAAGCAAGCAGAAAAATGGCTGCAAGCGTGGGAAACGTTCCACGACTAATACAGACAATTATTACGTCACATACGCAGTGTGCACGTTTAAGATAACCTGTAATGTGCAAGCCCACAACAACTTCGAACTTACTTTTCAACTGATGACTGTTGGCTTGCTAAACACTAAAGGATTTCAGAATTAGAATACTGTATCTGGAGCAAAGATTTTTAGAACATCTAGAAGCATTTTTATATCCCACAGTTCATGAAATATCTGTGTTTGGTTTGTTGTCAAGCTATAGATACCAACGGTGTCAGGTAGCACGCATGTGGAGCGACATGATTGTTTGGTCGTAATCGGTATACAACGTTAGAAGGGAAATGATGTTGCCTGTTCCAAAACACTCGCATTATAAACTGGCAGTGGCAGTGTCTAATATTTGATCAACGTTACTGCTGAGTACCTACGGCACAAGGGGGCCTATAATGACAGTGTAGTGATGTGCTGCTGATGTAGTGCAATACATTGATGTTTTCCTAATGTCTGCATGTTAACCATGATCGCAACTTGGTGGTAGTTAATTATGCACTGGAAAATGATCTTTTAGAAAAAGCTGAAGTGGCAAGTTATACCAAGATTTTTTCAAGGCATTTGTGCTAGCAAAGGCAGCTGCTCATTAGCATTTTTCCTTTCTCCAAGCACTTTCCTAGCTGACACGTTAACAAAACGATGGCTTGAGTCATGTATTTGAACACCTGAAGCTTTCTTACAAATTATTTTATATTTGAATACCTATAAGTTTCCTACAAGGTAGGAAGAAACCCATATTTGTGATGGATAATCTTTGCCTATTAGAATACAACTGTTCAGTATAAGGTTTGATAAAAAACATTGCATGTATATGTGGAAGTTGTCTTACATAAAAAGATAAGCCAGATGGAAAACTGCCAAAATAGCACCAACTCATAGTGTCAAGATCCTAAAGTCCTGCATAGGGCAGGTTAACCCACGTGGTTCACAGGTGCCTGCATTTGCAAGGCGGGTGTGGGAACCCACAGAGCTGTGCATGCGAGGCAGTGTGGTTGAACGTGGTGTGGGGCGGGCATGGGTTAAGAAATTCTTTGTGCAGGCAAATGCAGTGACCTTCTCTGGTGGTGGTGAGACCACATATTGGATTTCCTGCTTTCAGTGATCTTGCAAGAAATACAGTATGTTGAACTACGTGATGGCAACTAGTGCTGCTAGTGAATGAGTGTTTGATACAGTATGGCTGGGCATGTGAATAGCAGAAGAGCAAATTTGACACTTTGGCGTCTGGCCGCTTTTGGGGATTTCTGAGAAAAAAACACCGAAACGCATGTGGCTTTGCGCGGGAATTTCTCTGGTCTGGTAAGCGCTACCAACCCGGTAAAAGTCTCAAAAGATGTGGCAAGTCTAGTAGTTTGCACTCAAAAATATTTTTTTTGGTTAGGGGGTGCAAGTTTTTTGTGAGTGACGTCAAAAATAAAGAACTTTTAGGCCACGTTGGCCCACTCCCAAACCGTTAGATCAGGGGTGACGAACCTATTTGCTATTGCAGACCACTTTGTCAGTTACCGCTGAGAAATCGGGCCGCACAACTTTTTAGTCATACTATGAAACCTGTTAGTTCAAAACTGTTGGTCTCTCCTGAATGCTTCGCAGGCCACACGAAATTCTTTTGCGGGCCGTATGCGGCCTGCGAGCCGCATGTTCATCACCCCTGCATTAGATGATAGTATTTCGCTGAAGTTTTTATTGGAAACTAGGCTACAATTCGAGTCTTTTGATACTTTGGATGACCTGCTTGGGTTTCAGGTTCAAAAGTTATGATCTAAAGCAGGGGTGGCCAAATTGCGGCTTGCGAGCCGCATGTGGCACTTTGAACCTTTGCATGCAGCTCTTTGAGCTTTCCAAAAAATTATGTATTTGTTCTTTATTTTTTATTTCTATTGCAAACTGTAGAAATATTGTAAAATGGTAGGCCTACTGTGGGAGATCCAGCTAGCGTGCCATACAGTGTTACTTTTACAATTTGTTCTGAAAAGAATTATGATGTCACAGAAGTGTAAATTGCAAATAAATTTGTGTTTTTAGATTTTCATGTTGCGGCTCTTTGTAACTTGCGTTTTACGATATGCGGTTTGCACATAGAGCAAGGTTGGCCACCCCTGATCTAAAGTAATGAAAATATTTGACTAATTAGATAATTAATTTGTTTATTTTAGATCATAACTTTTGACCCAGAAACACTAGAAAGCTGTTCAAAGGCTCAAAAGACTCGGACTCGAGCCTAGTTTCCAATGAAAACTTCAAGGAAACACTTTGACCCAGCAGTTGGGCCCTAGGCCAGGTATTATGAGCCAAAATGACCCCAAAACTACTTCACTTATGACGTCATTCACAAAAAATTCCCAACCCCCAACCAAAATTTTTTTCGAGTGCAATCTAGAAGACTGTCTGATCTGTTTGAGCTCTTGAACAGCTCTTTAGCGCAATCGGCGGAGGAGCTATGGCATGGTAAGACAACTGAGAACTGCTGGTTTTTTTTGCAAAAATCAAAAAAAATGTAGGTACGACTATATCATACGCCGGCTCTCAAAGTGTTAAGGTGCTAGTGAGTGAACAACAAACTCTTTCAACAGTGCTCTTAAAGCTAAGAAAGAAGCACTCAAGATTTCTATTTTTACTTCACAATGTTTTTTAAGAGCTTCTGTCAGCTTTGATATGAACCACTGATTAAATTGCCACTAGTGATGAAATATGTTGCATGAATTTTTAGTGGTTTTCAGACCCACAGTGACAGGTGCATAGTGGAACAGAAACAGTGTAGGTTGGGAGGGTGGTAGTTGGGGGTTAGAGGTCGTTGGGGCAAGAGTGGGCAAAATTTCTCAAATTTCTGTGGATACGGGCCAGATTTCAATTTGGTGGGATGGGAGCATACAAAAAATTTCAACCTGCACAGGACTCTCCAAGATATATCCATGGTCGAGTAGGTTTGGCAAAAATGATTTTTTACTGATGAAAGAAACTTCCCTCAAAAACGTTTGCACTGGGTTTCAATTTTGTGACCCAACTGTAACTGCATGCATACCATTGGAGCTGCTTAGTGAAAATCGGAACTTTTTAGTTGACAGTAATTCATCGCAGCCCAGTGTTTCTCAACCTTCAGTGGTTCATAGCCTCCGTTCAGAGATACTCAACAGTGACACCCATGGGCCCCTGCTCCACCAATGGAAAACCTACATTTGTCTTAATCTATTTATATTTGTTGTCTGTCTGTGCCCCCCTATGGGGAGACGCAGGGCCATGGTGGAGAAACTCAGTCCTAGCCTATGGAAAAAGGCCATAAGTAGCAGACAGATTCAAAATGATTTTGTTAGTTTTGTCTGCATTGTAAATCCATGTATCAATTTTTTTGAGCACTGAAGTTTACTAGTTCATCAGTGAAATCCGTATTGTATGTTTTTTATAGATTTTTTCTCAATCCAAAGATGACATTGCTTTGGTTTTGTTTGGAACAGAAGATACAGCTAACCAACTTGCTGATGCAGATGCAGTGTCCTACAATAACATTAGTGTGGCTTTTCCATTAGGAACTCCAAACTTTGATTTGCTTAAATTCATGTCTCATTCATTAAAACCTGGTTCAACTTCTGCTGATTGTATCCTTTTTACCTAGTTGCAGCATGCAGAGTCCCGTTATTGTGTAGCAAATCATAAATTTAATAGTTTATTTTAGGGACAATATGTATTGAAGTTCCTGTTTTGTTGTTGAAACCCTGGATCTGTAGGGACCCGGTTTCTCTGATTCTAGGGACCCGATTTTTCTGATTTAAGAACCCAATGATAATTTCCTCTGATTCTGGGGACCCGATTCAAAATTCTAGGGACCTTAATCGGGTCCCTAAAACGACTTAAAAAAAACCTGTGAAACCAACGTTTTTAATTTTTGTTGGTTACCTGAGAAGGGTTTTGTTTTCTTAAGAAGACTCTCCACAGTTTTGGATGCTCTCACTGTGTGTTTGGATATTTTGTACCAGCAAACAAGGTATGGTTGTTCCTGCGTTGTGTATAGCAACATGAATATTTGCTTTGTTGGATTTTCTTTAGTTTGCGTTAAAGAATTTTTCAATAGGATAATCGCTTGGAGTAAAGGTAAAGAGTATACTATAACTCATACATAACATTGTTTACTTCAGGCAGAGAGTTTGTCTTCAAAGTATAAAACTGGAATCAGAAAATTTGTTAGACCTAGCAGGCACATTTTTCTATTGATCCATCCTGATAATGTACAGTTAAACGCCATACCAAGAGCCCTTCCATAACAGCAGGTTTGGTGTATGCGTGTCAAGCATTCTCACAAGAAATCAAAACCGTTGTTGAAGACATGGTCAGCGCGGCGTTTATGTGCACTGAGAAGTAAGAACAGCACATGGTGTATCTATGTGAGTGAGCATTTTCAACACAGTCAACGATATATGCAGCTTGTTTTAAGAAACTTGAGCTCCATGCAGTGGCTTGTTGAAACAGATTTGCAAGGCATTTCTACTGAAAAGAATTTAAATATTGAAAAAACTGTGTCTACAAGCCAAAATTGTCCGACTTAGAAGTAGTGTTTTTTCTCTAAATTAGGTCGAAGTGTGGTTATCGCTTTTCAAATAATTATTTTAAGCAAAATAATTATGCACATCTTTTTTCAACGCAATCACCACATCATTTACAACATTGGGATTAAGTAAAGAGTCTAATGACGTTGTGATGATAGAAACAGGAAATACAGCACACGACGCATTGTCCTCTTCTCAAATTTTGCCCACACCTTCAGTGACGATAGCCTTGATGGGATTGTGGCCGGATTCACGGCAGAAAACATGAATGTGGAACTAAACGTTATGTAAGATTTAGTTCTACGCGATACAATGTTGTTATATTGCAAGTGTTTGGTTGTCTAGATTAGATTAATGTATCCGACTTAATTCTACGCTGGGATTGGATTAGTTTAGTCGCTGTACTGGATTTACCTTCAAAACATTTGTGGTATGTGTTGCTCGTATGATGCACTTCTAGACGATTGCAAACGGCTTGTTATCTTGTTTGTTAATAGTTACTGAGTGGAAACTAGCTGTCGGTTAGAGTCCTGTGCGGGTTGAAATTTTTGTCTGCACCTGCAAAATTTAAACCCGCCCCGCACCCGCAGGAATTTGAGAAATCTTGCCCGCACCCGCAGACTCCCACCTCGCACTGTTCCATCCCAAACCTGCACTTGTCACTGTGTGTCTGAAAACCACTAAAATCTCATGCAACGTGTTTCATCGCTAGTGGTAACTTGTGCAGTGTTCATTTCAAAACCAACGGAAGCTCTTGAAAAACACTTAAGGAAAAAATGCGAAACCTAGTCAAATTTTAGCGCTTCTTTCTGAGAGCACTGATGAAAAAGAACAGGTCGTTCACTGAGGAGTTCTTTCAAATTTGCTCTTCTGCTATTCACGACATGATCATCGATGCCAAACACTCGTTCATTAGCAGCGCTGGTTGCCATCACGCAGAATGTATTTCCAGCAAGATCAGTGTGACCTGGAAACTCCAATCTGTGGTCTCGCTACCACTGGAGAATGTCTCTAAACCAGCTGTGCCTAACCCGAGGCACACATGCGGTCCAGTAAGCATTTCATTATCGTGTATGTACAATAATGACAGCCTGACTTTATTTTTATAATCTCAAATTCGACATTTTCGATGCAATGGTCTTTAATGCGTGTTTATCATGTTCCACGCACTGGCAGGTTTCCCTGTCTGCAATGGTACATCTGTGCAAAACTGAATTTAATTTTCTGATTTTTACTCATGTGTTCCAACTACCCTTGTTCTTCCATTAGCACCAAATTTGCCGATGGCATCACAGTTTGGGAGTGATTAAAAGTATCATACAGTCATTACCGTTGCAGTTAGTATTCAAATGTTCTCAGTAGCTATTTGGTTAGCTGAGATGAATGTAAGCCATTCAATCTGCGGCCATCACGAAGGTAAGTGACATCATTTTGGGCCCGGTAAGGCATTTCAGTTGGTATAGCTGCCCTGCTCTACACCTTTGCACCACAAGCTCTCTGTAGCATTAATTTTGCTCATGTCACTTCCACATGCATTGAGTGATGAGTCAAGATTCTGTAACCCGCACAAAGAATTTCTTATCGCGCGCACGCACAACTCTGCGGTTTCCCGCCCCGCAGATGCGGGCACCCGCAACTTGCGAGGGTTAACCCGCCCCGCGCAGGACTCTACTATCAATGCTACGGGCAGTTATGATTGCCGTAAAATTACTGTGGTTTAAGAACTCCGAAAGAGTGTATTCCCTGTTTTTGCGCGCTTAACAATGTCTGTTGTTTGTTCCTGCTCTAGTGGGCCTGACTTCGAGCCCGTTGATGACGAACTGCACGACGACGATGATGGCCACTCGGAAGAGATGGGCGATCGGCCGAGTACATCCACACGACCCCCCAAGAGAAGGCAAAATCCAATCAAAAGCAAACCTAAGACAGAACAGCAACTTGCCGGTGAAAACCTCATTGACAAAATATGGCTTAGCGGTGTGGNAGGGGCACCCTATTCGTTCCGGTAAGCTGAGACTTCGAATGTGCCCATGATTTNCATAGCCTTACGTTTGTGTTGTTATTTTCCTTTATGTAAAATGCAAAGCATGTAATTAATATNATCGTTCACCGATAGTTCTTTTCTTGTTTTGGGAAGCGCATTGCAAAGTCTTTCTTTTGACTTCACAACTATTTTATTTCAAGAAGTAATGCATAGAGAAGCAGTAACAATTAAATTCTTAACAATCCTTTTCACGAGAAACCACAGGTCGACCATGAATCTGTCCAGCAGTGAAAAATGTTATGAGTCGAAAAAGTAACGTCGGACCAACATTTTACTGCGTTTTTTCAAAATTTGATCCACTTTGTTGCCAGATCTTTTCAATGTACGCATCCGTGCTATTGGCCCGCTGCAGACTTAAGACTATGGCTCGTTTGATTCAGTTACTTTAGTTTTGATGTTGTTTAATATCCTTCATTGCAGACATGCATTACAAGCTGTGGCCGGGTTCGAAAAACAGTCTGTTCGTTCCGCTGCCTGGAAATGCCATTTGACTCTGGGAACGGAGTTATCAATACCTTGTGTTGCTTATGCTAAGACTAAGGAAGCGAAGCTAAAACAAACGTGGAAAAAGTAAGATGTCGTTATTTCGTTTTGTTTAATCCAGTTGTTCTTAACCTTTACAAACACGCCGAACCCTTACGTAGTTTTCCAAGTTTTTGTCGAACCCCATTTTTGCCCAATACAACAGAAAGTAAAAATCGCTGTGATATAACCATGCTTTCAGTCATGTTTCAGATGACCTTCGTCGAACCCTAGGGGTTCAATCGAACCCAGGTGGAGAACTACCGGTTTAATTCATTAGAAGAATAATTTACCGTTTATAACTTGTTCTGTTTTTTCGGCAATAAAATGTTGACTGTTGTCTTTTTTCAATGCTGACATTTTATGTGAACATATGCGAGAAATGTTTTGCTGTAAAGTTTGATCATCTACAGCAGACATTTGCGAGCACCTACAGGATAATGCATGGGCACAATAAACATTCACAAGCTGTCCAACGAATATTGCCAGTTCTTTGCAAATAGATAGGACATATGCTCTCTGCAATATTCGAAATACTTGAACAGAAAAAGTTCATGTCGGATGCAAGCAGCTGGAATACATCTGCACCAAGGATAAGAGCTCACCGCAGTATGACTGCTATAACCTCGTTAATTGTATTTAAATTCTTTTTTTGATGGGCGTCAGGCAAATTTAAATGTAGCTTCAATGGCAGGTATTGTCAGCCACCGATGTAGTTGGGCATCTTTTTCATGTATTACTTTCACTTCAACGAACTTTACTTTCAACGAAAGGAAAAGTGGTTTCCGCCCATTTTTCGTTTGCAGGGGTGAGTAAAAAGTTTCCAGATTTCATTCTTGCTCTCATCCTCCTCAGGTGTCATGCGAGAACTCACAAGTCGGAGGACGTCGTGAAGAACACATACTACTACATTGATGACGATCAGAGGACTGAAGTTGAAAAAGAAAAGATTAGCAAAGGTGATATTTCCAGTGGAACTTGTATAAATTTTGTGTGTACAAAGCTTCCTTTTCTTCATTATGTTGACTTTTTATAAAGTTTAAGAATCTCCTGTTTTGCAAAACTTTTTAAATTGTGGCTTACGACATTTTTCTGCATAATGTGTTTTTTGTTCATACAATACACTCGAGTGAACGCTTGCGGTAGTCCTCTGCTGTTTATAAAGTAGAATATAAGCGGCAATGAAACCAGATACTGTTTTTATATCTTATTTATAACAGGTTATAAATATGGCAAAGACATTATCCCCTTTGGCCCAGAAGACGAACGACAAATGAAATACAATACAGAGGGCAAGTGCTTGGACATACTGGGGTTTACTAATAATAGCAACGTACCATTGCATCTGCATATGGACGACCAAGCTCATTTTGTACTTCCTGAAGGCGGAGATAATGTAAGCTTTGTTTTCTGGGTTGCACTGTTGCCCGTCGTCTGCATGGTGTGCGCTACAATAATTCATGAAGCAGTGGAACGATGAACAACGACAGCGTCTGTTGTTGATGCCTGCGATGTTAATTTCGACGTCGATGTCTGTCTTGCTGCACTTTGGGTTTCGTTGTTGTTTTTCTTGCGTTGGGGGCTGCCATCTGGTGGCGACTGCTGCCATCTGGTGGCGACTGCTGCCATCTGGTGGCGACTGCTGCCATCTGGTGGCGACTGCTGCCATCTGGTGGCGACTGCTGCCATCTGGTCGCGACTGCTGCCATCTGGTCGCGACTGATGCCATCTGGTCGCGACTGATGCCATCTGGTCGCGACTGATGCCATCTGGTGGTGACTGCTGTGCTCTTAAAAAAGCTTGGCGCGTGTAAAACCTTCAGCATTATTTGTTTGATGGCAGCACTGTCAGCCACGGTACTTCATTTGCAGGTAGCAGCTGTTAGTTTGTCAGCATTAGTGATGGGGATGCACAACCAAGGAGTCTGTGCTGTCGCTAGATATGTTTACCGCAAAGGTACGAACCCGAAGCTGGTCGCACTCCACCCTCGCGTCAAACCTGACTACCAATGTCTGGTCATGGCCGCTTTGCCTTTTTCGGAGGATGCAAGGTGAGGTTTCGAAATCTGAAATTCTACCGCTGTTAGTACAGGGATTTTTTACAATGTTTACTTGAGGCATGGTTAGACTTAAAATCACGTGTTTTTTTTCTTGGCACCGAAATTCTGTCTTCGACTACGTCAGTGCTTCCCAACCTTTATTCATACATTCCTCCCTTTGCTCATTTTGGAACTTTTCATTCCTCTCGTGTTCGGGTTCGTAGGCTAGTGTGACTACAACAGTTGGAACAATGTTCTTTATTGACGACAATAACTTGATTAATGAAAGTGGGACAAAACACTGAAGTTCGTCAACAAAAACGTTAGATAGTGCTTATAAATGTGAAGTGATATAACTAATTGAAAGAGCCAATGTCAACTTAAAAAAAGTGCAACACTCACAATGAATAAGCAACTTAACTATGAAGTGGTAATTCCTCCCCTGAACTCATGGAATTCCTCCCCGGTTGGGGACAACTGGTCGACATAAACTGTTGGAAATAACAAACCCCCTTTTTTTCTTGAAACCAGTGACTTGGTCGCGTTGCCTGGACTGGTGTTTCACTTCCGCTGATTTTCAAACAAACTCAGCATTTGTTGGTTTCTTTAAGTGTACCACATGTTTGAACGTGAGCTGTTATTGGATAAGGTGCAGCGTTCAGTGGAAAGTTGAGGCAGATTGGTTTTCTGTAAATTTTTCCAGTCCTACATTCCGAGTCATTTACTTCTATTCAGGCCTCTTGCGTTCCCGCCACTTGATTGTAAAAAAGAATTCGTGCCGACCTCAAGCCAACTGGATTGCATGGATGACCTCATCAATGATATGGACTTGCAGGCAACGTATGACTTGCCTCTCTTTCATTAACATATTTTTGCATCGATATTGTGTGAAACAAGAGTGAAGTTATGTTTAATTGACCTTTCCCCTGCCTGGCAAAACCACACCTGCAGGCTCAGCTCGCTGTTGCGTGGATCAGTGTTCGGCATCTGTGGTCAGCTGGCCAACGCGCAGTGAAAAAGGTTCCAGGAAATTCAAACCTAGACACTGGAAAGTTTTCTTAACTTTTTTTGCATTTGTGGAGGTGAAGTGTGTACTGCTGAACTACCAGGCGCCGTTGCCTCGCTTCTGTGTGTGTGCGTGCTCGCTGCTGTGTGTGCGTGGATA
>JGI24022J15233_10004929_pt1 | contig 13960 bp, 12 predicted proteins | sample Ectturendosymbi2_FD_15233 | JGI IMG/M metagenome (IMG submission 15233) | reverse complement strand
ACGCTGCAATATGATTCAATCAGGGTCATTTGTTCCCACAAGAAATTCATCCACTTTGGTGTTGCAAAACTATGATGCAGACGTTGGACACTGCGGAGTGGACTCAAGGACTGCACTGATAGCAAATTTGGAACTGGTTTTTCGCTTTGCAGGCTTCTGCAATCTTGTGTCAGTTCTAAATTTTCCATACTTATTGCCTTCCTATCTTCATTACTGCTTTTCGCTTAAGAGCTGCCACCAAGCATTAAAAATGAACTTGCAACAAAAACAGACCAATTTCGCACAGCCCAACGGCAAGTCCAGAACTGTGCTAGCGAAAATGACCGTGTTTGTTATTGATGGGTAGTTCTCACGCGGAAAACAAATAAGGGAACAGGAGTATTGTTAACATCGTCAAGCAATGCCTGCTCAGCACGAATTGAAAACCAAGAAGAAATGAAAGTGAAGTTGAATGAACCATACAGTGTTTTTATTCATCAATTTGAGGAACTCACTTAGGCCGTACAGTTGAAATCACCGTACCCTGTGGAAATGAGGTGATGCTTGGTTGAGGCACTCTCTATCAACGACTCAAGAGTGTTGCTCGACGAATGCATGAAGGACCACCAGAGGAGAAGCAGCCATTCAACAGGGAAGCACGCAAAGAGTGTGATCGACTTCACCAAAGTGCAGCTTCATATATACTTGAGAAAGAACAATACCTTTTAAGAATACCCAAGATAACCAACTGGCTGACAATGAAAAACGGAGAACATGACAATAAAAAGGAAGAAGAAAAGGAAAATCCAATTGAAGGAAGGAATGATGTTATGGACACATGTGACCATAACATGACTAATACAGAAATTCAAGAAAGTGACAGTGATTCAACATTGACAAAACAGAGTGTGCGATTTGCTGATCTAATAAGAAGTGAGGAAGAAATGGACGAAGTGGACTAAAAGATAAAACAAACAATGGTAAAATGTATTGTCCGTGTATTAGTAATATATTATATTGTTGTTTTACAGATAAAAGTCATAGTGTAAATATTAAGATGAATAACCTCTATGATCTATATTTGGCGTATCAAGGAAAACGCAACATATTTCAGGAAGTCAAGGAATTTCAAAAACAAGAGTTTCACTCACGAAACTTTCAAGCAGTAATGGAATGGCTAAGGGACACGGTGGATTTGAGTAACCTCGCTTATCAAAACAAAGTAACTGGCAATTTAACAATAGAAACTGAAAATGATGCGGTTGGCATTAAAGCCCGAACAAGGCATTTAGAATGTTACATTTATGAGTGGGAATGGCAGAAAGAAAACGTGAAACCTGTGTAATCCCATGAATTTACGTTTTACAGGAAATTTTTAGTCAAAGGTATATAAAATGGAATTAATACGTATTTTGAAAGAAAAATGCCATGCGCAGCATAGCGTGAGGAAGGCGTTACGGATTTATGGAGCTAGCAATGATGATGTGCTCACACAACCATTGGCAACAATGCCACCTGAGCAAGTAATAAAGCTTGTATTGAACTGGCTGACGCTACATGCAAAAAATGGACACAAGACTGAGCTACGCATGCCTGTGCCAGAAGAGCAAAAGGTTTACGAGAGCGGGTTACTATTAAAACATAATGCTATCTATGTTAAATATATACATGCCGCGCCAGAATTGATTGCTAAAACATTGCATTACTGGAATCTCCCAGTTACTTACCAAACACTTACTTTAAAGGAAATTCAAAGCAGTGTCGATCGTGCCAATGCAATAAATCTTCTTCGTGATTGTGACGCCTTAGAACATTGCGTCAACGATTTGGCGACAGCGCAGATAAGAGGATAAAACGTATCGAATACGAATGATAGTGAGGAAACAGATTCCACCATGTCGCAAGTCCGCAAAACTATCATCATAATTATTGAAACCAAACCTTGTGTGATTTTCTACAAATGTTGCGTTGCCCTACAAAAGTTATCGTATTGTATCGTATTTTGTTGTAACTGCGTAAAAAATAGTGAAATCATTAAAGTAGAAATGTGCAAGTTGTTTAAATGTTGTGCAACAATTTTAAGCTGTGCAAATTGACTATTGATATGCGAATGCTTGAAGTTGTATCATTTATTGTCGTGTAAATACTCGATGTAGTGCAAATGGTTTGCAGTCATGCGACTAATTAGTATGTAGCTAAACGGATTGGAAGTGTGCTATCTAGTTGGTGTAGGGCTAGATGGATTAGAAGTGCGCTGTCTAGTTGGTATGAAACCAGACGGGTAGGAGTTGCACCATCAGGATGATATGAAACTAGCCGGATAGGAATGGTACTGTACGGATAGTACAAGACTAGACCGAAGGGTTAAAATAATCAAACAAAGAAGATTTTCCTATATAAGTTGGTGAAATTTGCAGAAGAAGTCAGAGTTCATTTTGTTCTCTCAGGATTCGGTTATGGTTTTGTTATATGAACACAACATCTGTTGTACTGATCTATGCTCCTTGATCTCGTGATAGGAGAGGGGTCGGTTGGAGATGTTTTGTCATACATGACAAGGGGGGTGCCTGGTGAAACAGGTTCCCTTGGGCAAAACAAAATTAAGGCAAAGACTGTTGCCATATTGACGAAATTGTGCGCAGAGATTGTCCTGACTCCGGAACCAATAATGAAATGGTGCCAGTCTGTGAGACCAGAAATAACGTTCGAAGGTGAGACTGAATTGCTAACAACATTTCCAAATTATTGAATAATAAAATTGCATGCACCTGTCAGAGATTGCGAAAACCAAAATTTGCGTCATGAGGGCTGTGAAAAAAATGCCTGAATGAACCAATCAGATTCGCATGTGTTAGAAACGTCAGCATGACCACCAGAAGAAGGAGAATATGGTAAGCTTGTTTTAAATTAAGATGCACAAGCTTGTTAAGTCATTTCTCTGAAAACAATTTTGAAGTTAAACTAAAGCAATGGGACAGACAATATCTGAATAAGCTTTGTTTTTGCAACTGCATAGTGAGATTAGTGACTGCAGTTGAATGTGTTGTGTAATGGCGCAGTTCGAGTAGTGAACGCCATACATGCAACAATGTATATTGCCGTTGGTAAATTAAGCATAAAAAGCTCTGTTTAAATTTGTATCAGTGATCCCAATGCTTGTAACTGCAAGTATGGTTTGTTGCTGTACTGTCTCTGCTGCTGTCTGTGTACGATGAAGGTAAAGAGGTTTTTTTTAAGTATAGCAGCATGATGTGGTTTTTATGAACAATTTATATATTATTTGTTGAAAAGTGTAAAGCAAAAATAAAACAAATTGTTTTCATTTTTGAAACATTAATTTTATTCATAGTTTATCCTTCGTAAAAATTTTGCGTATATTTGATATTTGACTTATTAACAAGGGTGCACATATAAAGTTTGCCGTGGGCACCACTTTGCATAGATACTTCACTGGCCATGAAGCTATGTCAATTGGACTGCGGGTCAAGCTGAAATGTCATGAACAGGCTAAAATGTCACGATTTTATCAAGGCACGTTGAGATGTGTTGGGTAGCATTTTAAGCTAGAACATTACGTGATTTCGTTTTCTGTACAACCTGGAAACAAGCTGATTTATAGGTTTTGAAAGACAAATTTTTCACTATTTACTAGATTGCGTAACAACAAACTTTGTCGTAATAAACTGCACTGGGCCACCAAGAAAATCGTCGGTTAAAGTGGACAGCTCGTGGAAAACGTTTGAGAAGCTCTGATCTTATCCCGTTATATCAAGAAGGGCTTGAGTCGTTTTGACGCATTTAAGGAGGCTGGATACTACAAGCGCACATACGATTTGACTTACCTAGACGGTATCATCGTAAAAGCTCAATTTATTAGAAACGTTATCACAAATAACGGAGATTTCCCCACCTTTTCAGGGAGTTAAGCATTTTTTAGGTATTTTAATATTGCTGATATTTACTTGCACGTGAGGTTTTGGAGGATCAATAGGGGAATGATTTTTTGACAAGATTGCGAAGCATGGCTGCTAGTACCTCCACCAGTAGTGATGCGACGGCAATAACCAAGGTCCACGAAAGGTTAGTACAAGTAGCTTTAAGGACGCTATCACGCTTTTGAAAAATCAGTTTTGAAAACGTATGCAACTATTGATGTTGTCACTTTCTATCATTTATGACAGGCCACATCGCGAAGAACAAAAAGGTAAATATTCTCCTCGACAATATCAGAGCCACGTTCAAGTACGCGGTGACTGGGCTGTGCTTAATTTAGCAACTGTAGTCATATCTTAATGTTGTTATGATTTTATCATACATAGAAACATCACTTGGAATGAGGTAAATTCGAAATCAATTCACTCACCACGGTTAAACACCTTGGCAGAATTTTCGGTTGTTGTTCTTTCCGAGCAGGTCCGTAACCAGGGAGGCGCAAAGAGGGCTTCGCCCCTACCTGAAAAAATTTTGTTCCTTCTGGAAAAATGTGTTGGATATAGTTTAAAACTATTGGGGCACACTTTAAAAAAGTTGGGCCTCTCTAAGAAAACTTTTCGCCAACTCCCGGTGTCCCAAGCTGATTATGGGCCTGTTTCTGAGCAAAAGAAAAGCACATGTCACATGAAAAGCAAAAATAGACAAGCAACAAAAGCAACTATGCTGGCCGTAAAAACGTAATAAGACAAGTAGATGCAGTTGGGGTCAAGCAGTGGGAACAATTGTACACAAATGCCCTATAGGGTAGTTTATAAATTGTCTTTGCCAGTCGCAAAGCCCTGAACTAATTTAAATTGAAAAATTGCTGACACTTCAAAAGATATAATAATATAGTGGGCCTACACTGTTTATCGCAACTACGCACATTCTTCCTGTTTTTTTGCCACCTCTGTATGTATACGATTTGCCGTTACTGTAAAAACTTGGTACAAAAATGTCTGACTTTTGATTAGTCATTTGAGCCTGTGCGTCAGTTCAGTTTTTTTAGCGCCCTGATCACGTCGAGAATACTTTGTTAGGAATGCAAGGGCAGGAAGTGACGGCCGCAGCTCTCATTTGGTCACTGCTCAACGAGTTTATGCAAGACCACAAACTACAATTGATACACCATACAGTAGTGAAAAACAAAAAATGCAAATAAATATAAAGACGTTGCAATAAACTAACAACAGTACAAGATGAACAAATCAAAATATACGATATGAATTTAATCAGTTTATATCCAGCTTGCAACTGCAGCAATCTGCATCGACGTTGAGGTTAGTTTTTATTTTTACTGAATACGTTTCATTCAAGTTACTAGCATTTGCTGATGTTAGAAACATACAGACAAATACTCTCAAAAGAGTGCATTAGTTTGCTTTGCACAGAGTTAGATACCTGAATGTTCATACATGAAATGACACCTTCGAATTTGGAATTGGAACACAGGCTACACTACTTTTGATTGTTTGATAACAGTTTAGCTAACGTGTTTCAATTGGTATGATTCGAACATTTTTATTAGTGCTTCTGTAGCCATACTTTTTTCAGATACAAAAAAGATGAGGCGGTCAATTATACGTTTCCCATGACTTACGACATTCTTTACTCTATTGCGGAAAATCAGTCTCTTTCTTCCGATGATATCGCGTGGTATTTATCTGAAAAGAAATCTGGTTTCAATGAAAAACTTGAAGAGTCTGATAACAATCAAGGTCAAAGTACCACGAAATTGAAAATATCTCATTGTTTTTTTTTATACAGTAGACAAACGTTTTGGTGTATTAAATGACGAGACTTGTTTAAAAAATCGAAACAGCATTGTTGAATGATGTATCTTAAACATGAAAAAGCAATTAGAAGAAAATGAATCTTATTAATATATTTAATTTAATTTTGTTTTATTATTGTCTCTGTTTTTATTGCATCTTCTTTAAAAGGCTGTTGTTACTCCTTTGAAAGGGCCCCAGCATCTTATATTCACAAAGCAACAATTCTGGAGAAACAAATTTTCGAATGTTAGGTGCAACATTTAAAGCCAATATGCAAGGCATGATTGGGCGGTAAAAATTGTCAAGTGTTTGGCAAGTAAGCTATTTCTTTTTTGTCTTCTGCAAAAATTTCCGTATAATAAAAGCATTAATAGTTGCCTGCTTACGCCCTTATTGATAAAATGTCAAAGGTTTAGCACCACACCTGGGAAGCGATCGCTCAAATAACATGGCTTTCGAGGCACTTTCAGCCATTCTTCGCCAAACGGTTGCGCTAGAGAATCAATGAAGACATCATGCAGACCATGCGATTGATAAACAAAAAATAGGTACTTTTGCATGTGAAGATTTTGATTACGTCACAGTGATGTCATAATGACGTCAAACTAAGCGAAAAATTCAAATGCAAAGGTACTTGTTTTTTGTTTATCAGCAGTGCATAAAATTACGCATCTTATGACTTCAATAACTCTTTGGTGCGATCTGTCGGCGAGTTATGGTCGAAATTGCCTCAATCCTACTGCAGTTGGTCTCGCATTCCTGTTCTTTCTCACTCTGCATGATGATTGAAAAAATGTACCATGGGTTGAAATTTTAAACAAATGCACGTTGGTTAAAAACAATGCATCCAAAATATTTTTTATAAACTTTCAGAACTGACGATGAAGATTCTTAGAGTGCTTGGAAAAATGTGCATGAGTGATAGCTCATCCCAAGAACGTTTTCTTGTGTTGAGAAAAATACATGAAAGGCATTTTTTGCACAACGTCATGAACCTGACAGTTGCTTTGTTGCACCAAGATGACAAGTAAGAGGGTTGAACTAATTGTTTTTAATGCAGTAATAACTTTGTTTGGAAATCAGGTTATTACCTAACCTGAAGCCGGAATGCCAGGGATTTCAACGGTTGTGGATACTTCATGTCTGAATCTGATAGTGCTCACAATCGCAAACATAAATTTTATATCATATTACGTAAAACAGAAGGTATACTTTTTAATGAACTTTTTTATTTCAAACTGTCAGCTTCAAAACAACCAACAGTTATGGCTTTAGAGATTGCTCTCCAGTGGTATTACCATCTCGTCCAGTATCACCCACTGTAATTGATCTTTTCGGTTTGCAACTATTCATCACCAATTTGTCATTTTATGCCAAAGGTAAACAGTTTTATAAATTTGTTAATCAAAAGGATAGTGAAATATTGTTACCAACTTTTGAAAATAAGATAGTTTTTGCTTTATGGTCTGTACTCTTAGTGTCGTTTCTAAGGGAACATTTTCGTTAATAGTTTCAGAATAGTGTGACTCGTGTCAATGAATCGACTCTACTCGAGTCACGACTTTAATGACTCCAGTCACATTGAGAAACGGTGTTGTGATGACTCGAGTCGATTCAAGTCACACTTTTTATCAAATGAATCAACTCGATTCACAATGAATAACTGGAGACTCGAATCGGAGTCATTTTTACGAAACTTCTAAACGTCTTTTTGACAAACACAGCTAGCTTGCACACAAAGAAAGGAGCCATTTTTGCTTCAGTGACGCATGATTAATATTGACGTAAATTTTCTGTTGTGGCTGTGTCTCCTAGTGGTGCTATGCTAGCTTTTCAGCATTAAGGGTCCACCTGACACTGGGTGAGAGCTGAAGACTTTGCTTTTCACTGACGGTCAGTGCCGCACAATAAATTGGACACGTTATCGTGGTTTAGTGAGGATTTGTATATCACGATGGTGACAGTCGGCCTCATATTTTTACTTTGGGTCTTTTTTTGGCCAAGTGAAGGACAATGATGTATATTTGTTCCATCAGAGTTAGGCTAGACTGGCTGAGAATGAAAGAGAAGTAAAATAAAAGGTAAAAAACATTGAGAAAATGTTTAATTTTATTTAGCTCCAAATTGACACAGGCTTGCAAACAATTGAGTGTAAATATCTCGAGTATTTTTTTGTCTCGACTGTGACTCAACTCGCTCAAGTCATGACTAGAAAAAAATTCAGATAACTATGATTCGACTCTTATTAGAAAGGCTTGTGACCCGACTCGCCTTGCAACTCGACGTAAACGGCTCGTTACATCACAGGTTCTAGTAATGGAAAGTTTGACATTCATTTTTCTTATCATTGCATAAAAGAACGTCAAGAAAAGTAGCCCTTTTCAGCAAAAATCATGCTACATTTGAGTCCATCAAAATGTAAACAAATTGTTCTCTTTGAAAAAACTTAGAGACGGTTTAAGGGTGAAAAATGTAAATCCAATTCTCCGTTGTCTTTCACACTGCAATAATTTTTATAAACTTTCCAAATCTGACCTTAAAAATACCTTTGAAAAAACATGTTTTTTCAGCCATTGATTCTCAGACAAATTAAAACTTTTGTTAAATGTCCTTGATTTGCGCTTTTGTAAGTTGATAAAGGACAAATTCAAGGCAAGAACTCTGAATAGTGTTTGTTATTCAACTTACTCAACAATCAAACCTTTCTGGCTAAAGTCTAAACCATCTTAAAACTTTTTACACGGTCAGCAGATAGCTATAGCGGTCGTTTTGGTCATTTTATCAAATCAAGTTTTCCCAGTCTTTGAACTTAATCTGCCAGCGGTTTTCTTCAAGATTGTGATTGTATAACATTTGAAAAAGTATATACTTGTAACAGTCATGGTCGTGCGCAGAAATTTTTTCAGAGAGGGGCAACATCGACATTTTGCTTATCTTTTTCAAATTGCTGACGATGCAATGCAAATGGACGTTAACAAACGCTTTGCCCTTTCTAGCCCCCAAAGATAATGCCACATGTTCATGAGAGTCGGAAGGGAGGGGAAAGCCCCCAGCCAAATATTAAACATTTTCCTACCATGTTTGTAGCAAACAAAGGTTGATTTTTAGTCTCGACTGGGTAAAATGAAATTTCACCACTTTTGGCCCTTCTGGAAAAACATTTTGGCTACCCCTAGAAAAATCCACAATTGGCCTAGCTTAGAAAAAATCCTTCCGACTCCCATGTTGCGGCAACAGGTACAATAATGCGCTTTGTTGGGAGCAATAGCCTGGCATAATTTGCACAATAGGCTATTTGCAGATTTTCCAAGCAGGTTACTTCTTTTTAATGAAGCATTGCCATTGTTTGCCGAAACCACATAATATGCCTTAATTTTACATAGCAACACTTGTCAGCGTTACTTAGAAACAAGAGCAGAAAACGTCTTGAGATTTCCTCCACAGCGACCAATGACCCTTTCAATGAACCTTGTTTGTCTTTGCTGATTTATTCATGGTGAACCCTCATCATACATAAGCCGGGAAAGCGTTCCCGGCATTGACAACTGAAGCCACGTTTTCACTCTTGGCAAAGTACTAAACGATTATACGTATTCCCACAAAGTCCACCTAGACGTATTTTAACAAGCCACGTTGTTTTATGTACTGTGTGAAAATAAGCCTGCATGAGCGTTGCTGGTTACTCAGGTACATTGGTCACACTCACAAAGAGCCTCACACTTACAATGGATTCTCCAAGCTTGTGGAACCTTTGCTGCAGGCTTGCTTATGCTTCCTTTCACACAGTATAAACTACGTGGCTTACCGCTATCAGCAGTCAGTGTCTCGTTGCATTACCTGCCAAGTTGTCTACGTTCAACAATCGCATGCGGCAAAACGCCTATAACCGTAGCTTGAAGAAAATCTTTGAAGATTTGTTACTATGTTATTGTTACACAATGAAGACCAACAGTATAACAGTCCGCACGCAAGCTTCGCAATCTACTTCTGCCGGGAAAGGAGTGGACATGCGCGAACCGCAAGCTCATCACTGCATTACACCAGAACAGTGAACCTGCTCTTTTTATCCAGTGCGAGTGTCATACCGGTAAATAACTGACATTGTCGTACCAGTAAACAAATGAATCACTTATTCGGAATTAAGCTGCTGTCTTCTTTTTTGGAAATTTTTAGTTCTTAGTCCCAATTTCCAGGAGGGCAAATGCCCGTCCCCCCTGCGGACGCCCATGGTAAGAGTCCTTTCAAGCTTCCTTGGAATCATAACATGGTTGGGTTCACTCGCAACTTTTTTTAAGAAACACTATATGTTTCTTGCTTAAAAACGAGCAAAGATTATTTTGCTTTGCATTATCGCTTTTGTTCAAACAATTTTCTTATCTGTTTTAAGTTTGCTTTGAACTGCAATCAGGACTACCGTATCGTCCTTATTTCTAAGATTTGTCCTTATTTAACAGTCCTACGTCTCAGAAAACCTTACTGTTCATTTTTCTAATAAATGTCCATATTTGTGACTTGCATCCTTATTTTATCTTATTTTCTATAGCCTAATAATTTTAAATAAGGAATATCTGATAGACATACAGACCATCTTCATCTCCTGGCAAACATTTTGTAATCGAGATTTTGTGATGTCATAAAAGTAGTATAATCTTGCAGCACGAAGACGAACGCACTATCAGGCATTGTTAGCACTGTAAGCTGTCTATTCTGGTTAGGATTCTTAGGAAAGCTGGTTTTGTAGCAAAGTTGTAGCATTTATTTGATTTAAGAAATGAACATGCAAAAACAACTTGTTCCGTGGTGATTACAGGAAGGGAGTCGAGAATAAGACATTACTGAAGCAATTGGTTCCTGGCAATAAATAGGCAAACATGATCTGACGTCAGTCTTGCAAACAGTAAAATTTCTTTTAGTTTAGGTAAATAAATAAAATGTTCCTCAACCGTCATTTTTTCGGTTCTAGATCGATGGTAGCCCTGACTGTAACATTAAACTGATTAATATGTTCTTTCTACAATGAAGACATGCTTTTTGCGTAGTTTTCTTTCAGCCACAACAGGAGACTGATTGCTTTGTCTGTAAATTTTGTGTTTTTATTTGACACAGTTACAAATTTCTATTTGTCCAGGTTTTTTTTATGCAAAAGGGTAAAAAGCTCTTCAAAGTTTCCGTAAGTGTAAAAATCATTGAAAAGAAAACATGAAAAGTTTGGTTGTTAACCTGAAGTTTCTTGTAACTTCACTCATCATCTGACCTAAATGAAAGAAACTTTTTATCTTACATGTCATTGCAGTGAACCAGCTGAGAATGTACGAGATGTGGTTATCGATTCGCTCTGCCTGATGCGAGGATTGTTGTTAAGCGTACCCAAATCCACAGTTATGAATGTAAGTTTTCCAGATGATACTGATTTGAAACACGCGTTATCTCAACGCGATGGTTTTCCTGTGCTTACATAACTAGTGTTCGTCAATCGTTTCCGTTCAAGCTAATGCTTGTTCCAGTTACAAGTTCAATATATTATTTTATTGAGACTACAGGACATTTTACAAATTTTCTGAAGTTAGGGAAGTACAGTGCAAATAAAAAAACAGGAGTTGCAAGCGGATGAAGAATTCCTAACTTTGCAATGCCAACGCTTCTGTGATGTTTTTCGTTAATGCATAGTTGATGCGTTTTTATCTAAAACATGAATTAAAAATATTATTGAAAAGTTTGCTTCACAAAAAAAAAAAATTTACAAACATGTTACAGTCTTATTGCTAGTGTAATCATTAATTCTGTGATTTTTTACGGTGACGTGCGATTAAGAAAACCATTGAATTTGTACAGTTGTTATGTCAGGCTTACTTGGGTTTATCGTCAAGTGTAATGTCGAGATATGCTAAGCTACTCTGTTTTGATATTGGTGGATTTCCTGTGGATTTCAAAACACATCTTATAGTTAGGATTATGAAATGAGCATGAAATTACTTTGAGAAAAGGGGATACATTTTGTCAATACGAAAACAACTTTCTTAAGGTCATCCTTTATCAGTTGTAATGGATTTTAGGCTTTTTTCCTGAAATCAGCATGTGAAACATTGTCAAAGTTGGAGACTTTTAATTTATCATATTATCATGTATGTATAAGAAATAGCAAAGGTCCATCAAGACATTTCGGCTAAACACTGATTTTTACGTTTGAGAAAATACATTTAGCATCCACTCTTTTAGTACACTGAACCCTGTTGTGTAAATGAGCTGCAATAAACTTTAGGGTTTTCCTCTCGATCCACAGTAAAAAAGTTTTTAAGTAGGATATTATGATCAAACTATCAAAAACTTTTCTCAAGCCTAGGAGTCATTAGCTTGCTATCTTTTCTCAAGTCTAGAAAATACGTTTGTCAAGTCAAAGAATCATTAACTTGTTATTTATTACAAATCGTTTCATCCAGGATGCCAGGAACTGCTGATTGAGTAGAATAACTATTGCGAAAGCCGTATTGCTGTTAGATTAGAATGCAATTAATTGCTTGAAACAAGAGTACAATTTGCTATGATTGAAATTGCAAAAACTTTGGAGAGAGGTGGGAGATTAAATACTGGTCTTTTAGCATTGGCCGATTTGGAAATAAATATTCTGAAGATGGGTTTAAGTTGAGCACGTTTTATAAGGCTGGGAAACTGACTTTGTGCCATACAGGCCCGCAACCAGAGGGGGGCAACTAGGCGATTGCCGCTCTTCGACATTTATAAAAAAACATGTATAGTTGTGAGGTACAACAAGTTACAATCCTTTGGCCCCCTTGCGAAAATATCAGCTGGTTGCGGCTCGGGTGCCATATATTTGTTAACATATTCAGGTGGATATGAAGACAAACTAATAGCAGACAGTTTTAAAAATTTTTGTGGAATGTCTGAATAGTTTGATGTTGCTTTATAATTTACAAATGTCATTATTTGGCCTGGTTCACCAAAATTGGTAAGTGGACAGAAGTTAGAAAATGACTGATTTAGAAATTCATCAAAAGATGTGCGGCGGAATATTTTGAAAGTTAAAGTTTTGTCAATATCGGTGATGCGGATATTTAGTTCGTCACAATGGTTCAGATGACTGTAGTCAGAAATGCCGAATTCTACACCTGTTGTGACGATATCTGCTGTTTTTGCAGTTTTTTACATCTTTTCCACTGTTGTCAGATTTCGAACTGTACTAATTTTGCAACCGACAGCAGTTTACAAATGGACATCAACCGGCTCATGCTACTGTAAAAACATTCACAGCGTTACTCAACACTGATGTACCTAGCTGCAAGAAAGCAAAAGTCAAACTTCCCACTCCTGATATTGCGCCTTTGCTGATAAACTGAGGGACATTCTTCTCTTAACCTTTTGCTTCATTAAATGAATTTGGATTCAGATGTTTTGAGATTTATTGGTTGAAGGTAGTAAAAGCGAAGTATTCTGCATGCTTTTCTATGAGGTTTCATGCGTTATAAATCAGTAAGTTACTTACGAGTACATGGCGCCGCAACAGATTGAAGCTTCGACCCAGCAAAGTGGTGCCAGTCATCTTGGTGTACGTGATAACAAGGTAATAATCGAAAGTTCCATGAGACCAGTGATGGACTTAGGGTTGGGGGGGCCCGAGGCAAGGTTGAAAAGGGGGCCCTCTGATTGACATCATCATATTCAGCCAACCGTGATAACACTTTTTTATCAAGCCTAGGAAAGGGATATGCGGGCCATCCAAGCATACGTTTCTGAGACTACGGCATGACTGATATAACAGAAAATGCTAAAGGGTATTCATGATTCCCCCTGTACTTCTCTCATTTTATGCGCCCTAGTTCTCTGCATCCACCATCAATAAACTAGAAAGTTTATGATACACTTCCCAGTGGCGGTTCTAAGGGAGGCCTTGTTGGACCATGGCCCAAAGATTTTTGACTGGTCCCCTGTTTGGCCCCCTAGTTTTGTGCTTAATTTCACGTTCAAGTTCGTTTGATTGACATATACAGCAGATAACTTTCCTCCAGCAAAATTTTAAGCAATTTGAAGACTTTCTGCCGACGGTTCTGACGATATTCACAAGCAAGTGTTGGGTTTTATAGGCTTAAATTTAATCATAGCAAATCAATCTTCATTACCACGAAAAACCACCATGCAGGAGAGACATTCAGGTTGGCCCCCCTACTTTATCCTTGGCCCCGCAGTGCCCCCCCCAGTTTTTTCATTCTATAATCGCCACT
>JGI24022J15233_10004926_pt1 | contig 13961 bp, 8 predicted proteins | sample Ectturendosymbi2_FD_15233 | JGI IMG/M metagenome (IMG submission 15233) | reverse complement strand
CTCCCATGAAAGGAACTTAACAGATTAAATACAGTAATCCGTAGCCCCGAAACAGAACAGAACTTTGCAAAGAAGTTCGAAACAAAATTATGAAATTTAAATCCAGTTAAGCAGATATTATAAAATCCAAATCCAATACAGATCCATCAAAATACTAAACTGAGGCAGGTTTTAAATCCAAATCCAAGGCCATGTTCATCTCTGAAGCCTACGTAATTTGTGGTGGGACTGAACTCAAAACATCCTGGGCGCTGTAACAAGCATAGACGACAAATGAGTTTCATAGCAATGTGCGGTGAAGTCATAGGAAAGCATACGAATCGATCAAACCCTATTTAGCTGTCTCGAGAAACAAACAACGCGCTCTTTAAAGTCTAGCATATAGATTGTAATGGTGCGTCACACAACTCTTCTTCGCGCACCCGTCGTAAACAAACAAAGGCAAGACGATTGATCGCGCCGAAGAGCTGGCTACTTTGAGGCGGGAGCTTTTGGTCCTCAACAAAAGTTTGCCTGAGAGAGTCACGAGAGAAAGGCTTATAAAGAATAAAACATTTAAAAGGTGTAAGACGCCCATAAGGCATGCGAGGGAATTCGATTCGATCAAAAACCAAGTACAGCTTTTGCAGTAAAGATGAGAAACCAACCGTCGATCATGAAGTCTGAGAGAGAATTTAATGGGTCGAGTTTCGTAAGAGCCATAGATCCAAACTCTCGGTAAGTTTTTCCTCCAAATAGTAACCCAGCCAACTTCAAGAAACGGGAAAACACAACTAAAACATTTTTAAGGCGCGACTGTGTTGTGATCGTGGTTGCGTTTTGATTTGTGAAATTGTGATTTGTGGGTTGCTACTCAAGCGTGTGGTGCTCATGCAGTTTGCGCATTAAATCGTGCTTTTTGTCTGGAATGTTTCTAACCGGAAGCGCTATTTTTTCGTGTGCCGCACTAATAGTCTTGAATTTTCATTGACGAGAGCGTTTCCATATCGTCGCAATTATGAAGTAATACGAGACGTCATAAACAGAAATAAAAGTTGGAAAGGTAACCTCATCCAAGGTGATATTTCGGGCTTTTCCTAATGCTGCCAGTTAAACTCATGTCATGAACGTAGAAGAGCTAAAACAGGCAGGTCCTAGTCTCCTGGCAGCCATAGATTGTAGATGTATGGCATATTGCAAGTGTGTTGCCGCAACACGACCTAAAAGTTTTACTAAGTAAGTTCAAAAACCTCACTGTAAAGCAACCGTAGGCTTTATTTGTTACTATATCATATTCATAGACAACTTCAGTTGTTTCACGAGCAAAAATATTTTCTNTTGTATTCATCAGAATTAACAGGCATTGCTTGGCCTGGCTAGTTTTNTGGTCTATTGGNCCATTAGAAGAAAATTCTACAAATAAGGTACCAATTTTGCAAACTTNTACTCACTATCGCTTGTGTATTTTTGTTACTTAGTTATGTTGGTTTTGTTTTGCGCATGCTTTGGCCCAGCTGACTCGACTACCGCGATGTTTTTTTAACCTGATCTGACAAAATACAGCAAGATAATGATTACGTCAAACCTTTTTGCATTAACTGAAATTAACGAAATCAAATTTCCTTGTTGAAAGTAAAGTGGTTGAAAAAATCTCGACAACATTACGATTCGTACCGATAGCAAGACNCGCAGCTGAAAGACGACGATGGAAAGATTGTNAATTCTTAGTGCATTGCTTTGCTAAATTAATATCAACAGGGTTTGNTGAGCTTAATTTGNTTTGCGAAATTTCTTCACTGAGAGGTTTCAATCATTTCCGTCGAGGAGATAGATTTTTACAGGGTCTTGTAAAATATTGTTAAATCCTGATTGCATCATTTCCGCATGCAGTACTCTTACGAACGTGTAGTGCTTGTGCAAACAAAGATAAATTGCAGTTGGAAATGAAGGATTTGAAAGCTGCACCATTTCCGCATGCAGTACATTTGAGAACGTTTGCTGTTGCATCACTTCCGCATTAGTACTTTTAAAGAACGTTTTATGCGGCATCATTTCCGTATGCAGTACTCTGAAGAACGTTTACTGCTTGTACTGTGCAAACAGTGTTGACTTGCACTTGGAAATAAGGACCTAGCTAAAATCATTGTGGTGGAGTAGCAGCAACAGCTCATTTTGTACTTGTGCAGTGCTCCGCTTTGGCGGTGTATATTAATAAATATCTTTACTGCCTGAAAACAAAAATTCGAATGGGAACCTCTTTGACGTTTCGTTGTGCGAAGGATCGAAAAAGAAGGCAGGCATTGTTAACTTCTCTGAAAAATGTGAACTCAGTGTTCTTCAAGGTAAAAGATCANGAGCACCAAACTGGCGAGAACAGCAGTTGGAAATGATTTTGAAAAGCAGAAGATAACAAGGTTAGTTTTTCATAAAAACAGCTTCAGGCCAGACTAAACGTTTTGGTATAAACAGTGGTTCATACATTACTTTATTTGGAAAGCAATCATCAAACTTGTCATAAGACTATTCGTCGCAGACATCAGTATGCTTATTAGTGACGTTTTCGTCATCAGATCAAGGCACGGCGCAAGGGTTCTGTTACCTCACTATTCTTTGAGTTATTCGGAGATACCACGGATCCCTCTGACAGGCAAATACGTAAGTCACAGTACGTCAGGACTTGTATTTCGTCCAGTGACGGATCCAGGGGTAGTTTGGGGCAACTGCCAGCCCCTAAACGCCAGTGGCGCCACATTGAATGGCCCCCCTTTGATATAAATGACCCCTTTTCAGAGCCTATCGAAGTAGAAACAGATTTTTAAAAAATCTCTAAACTAAACAATGTTTACACATCATTGAAGTGCAGGATTTACGTGCCGGATTTAACCTAGCCTGTGTTATCGAACAGTATCAAAAATGCTATTCTTTCGTGATAGCGCAAATTTCTTTCCCACGTGAGAAATGCCCAGCTTTTCTCAGGTAACCACAAGCGCATTTGCTTTCGCTAACATAGCACGGTATTCGATTTGCCGCTCGCCTGTGCAAAATTGNTCAGTTTTTGTTACGAATTCATCTTTTTAATGCCTGATAGCAACATTGAAAGAAAAGGCGACAGTGAAAACAGGAATGTCATATGGAAAACTCATAACTGACGCAAGATTCTAGCAAACTAATAGTCAGCTTCTGCAGGCAACTGCCCATGTATTGGACAAATTTTGCACAGATAAAGCGTCGCCTTGCTCAGATCATGCAACTGGAAATTTAAAGAAACTCTTAAATGTAACTAATTTCCTGCCAAAACTGATAAGCTATCCAGTACTGCAATTACTTGGAAGTTCCGCAACTTTCCCAGTTTGTTTTGAAACAGTAGCAGTGTTATCAGCTCTAGGTTTCCAACGTATATCACGAAATAGCGCAAGTCTTTCTGTTGTAGCAAACATTTATGCTGTGATACAAAATTTGCCTAATACGACGAAATGACAAACTGTATGTGGTTTGTAAATTTTGCAGCCAATATTTAGCTTGTTTGGTATTTACTTCTCTTAAATTACAACAGATAAGCAATATTTCATCAAATAGCTTAAAAATTTTTGTTGGTAAATTTTGTGGTGGTTTTGATTGAAAAAGTGAAGAAAAATGTTTATAGACAGACACGATCATGAGCAGAAAGGCTTGGATTATGCATGAGGTGCAATTTATTAGACGTTGGGTTGTCAGTGTCTTGCTTCTGTTGAACAGTGACGCAACTGTCTTTTTTAAACCTGTACTAATGGGATTGATGTTTTTACATCAGCAGTCCAATGTCTAAACATGTGAAACGGTATTAAACACTTACTTGAAATTCTACCGTTACTATTAACGTTAAATATATTNAGTTTAAGCCAAGTGTGAATCTATCATGCGATTATGAGAGTGTATTTCACGATAGCAAGCAGAGCTACTTAAGCGGGAGTAATGTGTCATNGCAAATGCCGATCATCCATTTTTTGTTTTTGACTTGTCGCTTCAGCAATAAATACGCTTTCCATGTACATGTAACTGCGCAAGCTTTGCCTAGAAATGTGGGTTTCATTTACTTGTTCATTCGACTCCTGTCGTGAGACTTGAGTTGTCACTTTTTAGTGTAAGAAGAACCGTACTACTTCTAACCAGATCGGGAATACGTTTCAGACATTGTTTTTTTTAATCTCACAACGGATGAACAAAAGTGTCGAAGACTAGCGCGTAGCATGATATTATGGGTATATCTTTTAAATACATTTTGCAGACATAAAACATTGTTTGGAACAGCAGCAGTGTTCATATTTACTTCGCTGTTTGTAAAAATGGGGGCCCATGTTTTTGGACCCGGTTCAAAGGCTTGTGAATTAATTAAGGCGCTTTTAAGTTGTGGTGATTTCCTGAAACATCGCATAGTTCAACCAACAAAATAACCACTTTCTTGGCCTACAAAGGTAACCACTTTCGTGTGATACCAATGAATGTCGTAGAAAATCTGGAGTATTCAAACAAATGAAGACTTTATGGTGGCCCCTCTATGACTGTCTCCCCAAACGTCTGGTCTAGCTCCTGATTTTTTCTTCATATGTGCAAGAGCTGAAAATACTGTCTCACACATGTCGGTAATTGAAAATGATAATAAAATGCTAGTTGCAATATTTTGCGAAATAATTTCAATTATTAACGATTGCGGGAAATGTTTCTGACAGTGTACATGGCGTACACTGTATATGGCTGACTCCTTTATTTTTGTCATATATCTTCACGGACACCCTGTGCAGTCGTCATGGAGCCCCAGTATTCCACGCACCCCAGTTTGGAAATCCCTAATTTAGACCTAAACTCAAAAGGAGTAACTCTCGAAGTGTCCGGCTTGCAGTGCCCTTTACCACAATTAGAAAACCAAATCGTCGTTTACGAAACTATTGGTTTTATGCGGGATCCCAAGAAGACAGTTATGAATCTAAACCGTTTTTAGTTCATCCTTTTGAAACTTGCTTCCTCCCCGTTGAAATCGGCGGGCATCTTTTGATTTTGCAGCACGTCCAGTTGAATTGCAAACTCAACTGATTTCCCGCACATCCGAAAAGTGCAATACTTATATCTTTTTTGACTTTCAATAGATCTTTAACTTGATGATGTCTGCATCAAACTACTGTACAAATACACGAATCATTTGCATACCGTTTTTGGTTTTTGACCGTGGCTGACAAATGAGTTAGAACTTAACGTCTTGAACAACGAGAGTACCTATAAATCACACCTCTTATAAGAAGACTTGTTGATACGCTAACCTATTTAAAACCATCCATGAAAATATTTTAGGACAAGATTGTTAATGTTGATTTCACCATGATACGCTCGCAACACGCTCTGGATGTGTGGGATTACGTTGTGCTTGGTGGACTCTTTCTTGTATCCACTGCGATTGGCCTTTACTTCGCCTTCAAAGATAGAAAACGGATGGGCAACACTGAAAATTACTTAATGGGAGGAAGAACGATGCATGCTTTGCCTGTAGCCTTTTCCATGACATCGGGATTCGTGTCTGCAGTTACAGGTAACCTTTGTATTGAAATGTTTTAACAAACAATAACGCTCCTGTTTGTCATTAACATACATTAACCACAAGGTTGTTGATAGCTGATAAAAAACTGCAACGTATGTTTGCCAGGTTTAACTTCAAATACATTCGTAATACCATCCGAAACACTGTCAACGGTAAAAAATGTCGAATCGTAATTAATTCAACGCTTAATGATTTTAGTTTGCATTTCGGTGGTGGCTCTGTATAACAACTTATGCAAAATCCCTGCATTTCTGCAAAACTGTTTTTACTGTCTTGAAGCTATTTCAGATTATCATAAAGTGTAGGAAACCATGATGAAACCTGAAATACTTTTCGAAGAGCCCTGCAGGTTTTTGTGCAGGATCTCATGTAAAACTTCACTTCGAACTGTTGACAGAAACGATTGTTCAGCCAAAAAATGCAGAGAGCCTGCGCAGCTTTTGTTTGTTTATTTTTTCATTTTTTTATTTCTGTTTAATGGTGGCGTTAGACAAAACGTGTTCACGTAAAGAATTATGAGGCAAATGCCTTTTCTTTCAATGCTTTTGTCGGTTTGGTTATGCACAGGCAGAATTTGCTTTTGCTGACGGATGTCTGCCTTGTCGGGTACTTTTCGGCGTCGCCGTTTTGGCGACGACTATATGACGCCGTCCTTTTGATGCCGAACTGTTTTGGTTCCATCTGCTTGCGTGTTGAGCTGTTTTGGCGCGAGTTTAGAGACTGACATTGTGAGTAATGAAAATGACAACATACTGTACATCGTAATTGTAAGCTAGACCGCGCATATATGCAAATGTTGCCCTTGCGATATTCAGAATACAGAATACGTTCATCAGTCCTTTGTTTTTAATTGTATTTGAGGAGCTTAGTTTTTGATTTGGATCTTTCCCAGCAATCAGCTGTTCATGGCGAGCATCACGCCCTTCTTAATGAAAACAGAAGCAAGCATCACGTCCTTTCTTTTGTAAAAATAGAAAGGGCGGGATGCTTACTACGAGCAGCTGATTGCTTTCACATTTATCGAAAACGTGGAGAAACCCATCGTGGGCAAACGCTGCTTTATCTTTCTTGGTAAAAATATTTTCAGTCGTTTCTGGTATGAGTTCTGAAAGAAAATGAAAGGAAGATTTTAATGTTAAGAACACCAACACCATGCCGTTAGCAGTTCAGCACCAACACAGCTCAGCCCCAAATAGTTGTCGCCAAAAGGACGGCGCTACATAGTTCCATTCCGATTTAAGACTATTAACAAACATCTTGCAGCTGTCAGAAGCGCAATACACAAAGGTGCTTGCAGGCAATCAATCCTTTAGACGGGTTGAAACCAGGTTGGACCAATGAGAAGGGGCAGGGGAGGTCAGTTTTCTTCTGATAGGACTTCACCTCCTGCTCCAGAAGCTGAAATGTTAACTTATTTATTTAAACGTTATTGATGTTGCTTCACTTGCTTGTAGAACTTATTATTGTAGTTGATGGAAAAAAGTAGCTGAAGGTTGAGTGGTTTTCAGTGGTCTCACTGTAGTACACTTACCCACGAACTATACGATCTTTTCTGTAGAACACAAGGTGATCGTTTGTTTACGGACACATTTTACTCTTCAAACGGCCCTGGGTCAAGTAAACCCTTAAACTCCAGAGTGCAAACGGAATTCAGCTATCAAAGGAAATAAGGCTCAAAAAATCAGTTTGAATCGTCATTCATACTGTGTAGCGTTCAGTGTAAAATCAAACATTACTCTCGTCATGCCCATTCTTTCAGTTTTTTTTTCCGTGTAACAATCACAACCATCGGACAACGTTCTGGTTACAAAATAAAGGTCTTCAAAAACTGTTGTTAGCATTCAAAGAGGACTATTTTTTCAAGAAAACCACCTGGATTATTTGGATGAGAGAATGCTGAGATGATTTGCACAGTCAGTAAATAATGCTGCCAACCGTTACAAAATAGCTCTGTTGCTGGCTCTATGTATGCTTAACTTTACATTGAAAAATGATCATAAAATCTGCTTTAATATTAAATATCAGAGACTTTGTTCAACCATGACTTTGGAATATTAATCCAGAAACAAATTATAGCCATTGCAGAACGAAACCACGACAGGTAGCGAAGACAAGTTTGTACATCAGAACAAAGCTTTTCATGATTCGTCTTCTATTAGTGCTCAGCACTTGCCGCCATGATCCCTTTTCATATCGCTGCTTGAAACATCTTCCGGTTTCAAGCAATCGCACCGTTTCTCTCGCGCTGGCGCAAAACTCTTTCATTGCAGTTATTGGAACCCCTGCTGAAATCTACGTGTTTGGGACAACCATGAGCTATACAGTGATTACCCATTACATCATTGCAATCATTTCTGCGGAGATCTACATTCCTCTGTTTTACAGACTCAAACTCACTAGCACGTACGAGGTGAGAGCGTTTTTACCAACTCATTTTTTGCTTTTGGTAGAGTACTTCAAAATCACTGACTTCTGAAAAAAGATTGAGCTGAAAGCTATTACTTGGCATCAACTGTTACAAGAAGCAGTGGTAATTCGGCATGGAAGTTATCGAAAGAACACAATTTTAATATTGGAGAATCTTTTTTCTGATATGAAACCATCGCATTAAAGGGTAATGCCGTTTCAAGAACAAGACCAGTTTATTTATAAACACACGTCGGCAATCTGTTATCCTCAAACGTCGGCAGTCAAATTTTGTTTTACTGAATCTTAAGAAAGAAAGTGTTTGAGATTTGTCCATCTAGCACAGTAGTTCCCAAACTTTTTCTGATCGTGTATCGTTTGTGAGTGCCGTACTGTCACCACGTAACACCTTGTTCCAGGAAAACTCAATTCACCAAATGTCATTCGATCAAAAGTTTGGAAAACCAAAATTGACACAACTGTGACATGAAGAAAATGGCTGTGAGAAATTGCTGTATAGTGGCCATATTTGAAAACCATCAAGGGAAGTACACAAAAATTCAGGAATTTATTAACATAGCCCAAAAGTAAAAACTATAGCTATGAATATATATTTCTTATGAGAAAAAGAGAAGTAGGCCTATTCGCGTACCTCCATGAAGATTTTCGCCTGTCACTAGTACGCGTGCAACAGTTTGGTTACCACTTATCTAGCAGAACAGTTCAAAAGAAACAATGAAATACAGCACTTTTGAGACAAACCATAGGCCATAAGTAACTAGTATGCAGCTCACGCGAAAAGCCAATCTTCTTTTGCTGAAGGAAATATCAGCGGAAGGTTTTGATGTGGCCTTGCGGAGTGAATGGGAGAGTGCAACATGAAAATGTGGTGATTTTAGATTACTGCATACGACTCAAGCGCCTTCTGCTAACCGTAGACCAAGGTTGCGGCTCAACAGTAGAAGGTGCTTCACGACAATTGTTTATACCGGTATATTATGAAATGCTTACGTCTTCAAAAATATGAACTGTAGCAAGAAATGACATTATTCATTAGTGGCAGAAAGCAGGGCCGGATTAACCATTGGACAAACCGGGCAAATGCCCGGGGCCTCGCGCTTTTGGGGGCCTCGCGCTTCATACCAAAACACTCTGTAACTGTTTTTCTTATGTATTCAGGCTGATCACCACGCGTCAAAATGGTACAGCTGTTTGATTACTGCGTTTAGTATATAGGTTAAGGAAACTGACAACTTTGTCGTTTATCGTTTTTGAGTGACAAGAATTGAACCGAACAGAACCACGTTGTATGGGCTTCAATTCAGTGATTTCAAATAAACCCAGATTGCACACCAAAAAAACTATATTCGTACAATAAAAATCAAGAAAGCTTGTGTTATGACAAAAATATATGAGTGTGCTTATTTGAATTGAAACGATAATCGAATATTGATTTAATATAGTTTCTCTTCCACATTTTCTTCTGCAGCGCAAACATTAACGTTTGGACCAGAAAGGTCGCCAGAAAGTCTTCATTAGGGGAACTTTACGTTTGTACAGCGGGCTTGACATTGTAAAATTTGACAAAAACTCGACTGATTTATAGTGCTTCATATTTCAATTTTGGGGTACTTGGAGCTTTGTTTGGGATCTAAGCCCACCAAAGCCCCCCGTGGCGAAAGGACTGGTTTGGACGACCTTTTAGTTGCTGAAGACGTTTTCATAACGCTGGTAGCATGCTCCGTTGATGATATCTCTCACTGATTGTAGAAATACATTCGTTAGTAAAGTAGGAAATTTTGTGCGATCTTGAACTGCAGCGGGATCTAAAATCCCACAAAAATATAATCCCAGTGCCTTCTTCCTCGAATTGAAATTTGTTTTATACTTTGTATGCATTGGGAATGGGGTTGCCGGATGGCCGGTATCTCACCTGCCTCGCCGGTATTTTACTGCTAATTTAGCAAAGGCCGGTAAGAAGCTGGTATTTTGGAAATCGGAACCCGAAGCCTGTATTCTGAAAATAAATAGTTTGCAGTAACCGCAAATAGAACTAACACACAACCTATCCAATTATAATGACTCTAGAAGTGAATCTTGTCAGGACAGTTCATTCAGAGGAGTTCATTTAACAATACTCATCGTCTCTCCGTTTTCTATCTTCCTGTGTTTAGTCACACTAGCATGGAAAGATGTTCACTTCAGAAATTGATATATAACATGCAAAATTGGGAAGTTACTAAGTGCATTATTTCTTTNGAGTGTAAGAAAATGCCTCCGTTCACATTATACACTGAAGTTATCGTTTTTCNTCTTTAGGTTAGTTTGCTAATGCTTAGCAGAGGGCTATAGACCAGTGGTTCTCAACCAGGCGCGTGGCCANGGGGGGCAATTGTCCCCACCCCCAATCCCAATTCCGAGAGTTGCACCAAAAATTTTCAGGGCAATCAAGTTTTTGATATGTAAACCAAAGAAATATTTCACGCAAATCACCGAAAATGCTTGCGGAACCTACGGCATAATTTAGTTGAACCTGATCAAAGCACTAGGGTTCACCAATTGTCCATGATTAATCAAAGGTGGTGTACATGGGTGTCGGAAAATTTTACCCAGGAGGGGAAATAGTACAATATTCCAGGTGAAGCCAAGGAGTTTCATAGGGTGGCGAAAATGGTGAAATTTCATTTTTCCACTCCAAACTANGTAAACAACCTTTTTTGCTAAAAATATAATAGGAANATGTCGAATTTAAAAATGCAGGGAGGGGCCTAGGTCCCTTTCTATTTCTCCCCTTCCGACGACCATGGTTGTGTATATAGTGTAAATGTTGGAGAATTCATGTCATGGCTGAGATTTTCCTGAGGTTTGAGCTCCGTATAGAAGTTAGTGATAATGAAATACGATCTTGTATCTAATCGCTTATAATCACTAACCAAAGTAAAACAAGAACACTTTTCTCAGGTGTTTCTGATGCACCATCTTGCTGAATCTGACCTAATGGTGATGTAAACTTAATTTCAAGCCCATCGCAAAAATTCCTTTTTGACAACTCTGGCGTGCTACAAATGCTATGCATCTTACCCTTCTCTGCAGCATCAGCCGTAGCCTTAAATGTTAATCGTATATTTTTGTTTTTGTACAGTTTTAAAACTAAATACCGGTGATGTACGTTTTATATGCCTTGAAACTCAAACTTCGATTGAGAAGAAATCCAGTTTCAAAGTCTTTTTTATTACGCAAATAGGCCATACACCAGGGTTCTCAAACTCAAATTGCTCCGAGGGCGAAACGAGGACTAAAAAAAACAAGGCCGCATTATGACTCTGACGCAACAAAGGCGGTACCTGGTCCTTACTAGAAACAACTTTTACATATTTTTTTCCGGCGAATGGTATTGTGAGTTATAGGGAGTTTATCTCTAGTCCTTTCTACGTTCGTTTTAAATGAACTTGTTGACTCGCGGGCTTAGCACTTTTAAACATCAATAATAAACTAAATAACATGTTAATTGTTTCAAAATTCCCACAAAGCATCGCGGGCCGCACAAAATGCCCTCGTGGGCTGGGTGTTTGAGACCTCTGTCACAGACACTGTTATCAATAACAGCATTCTTTCTAGATATTTAGTTGTTACGATTAAAAACTACATTGTAACGTTAATCACAATCACGCTGAGTGTTAATGTTTTCATCAATGATTTCATATTAACTTTCCAACGAGAAAAAAAAGCTTGGGTCAAGTAATCACAATCCAACCTGTGCATAGTCTAAAAGTGTTACAACTTTCATCTAATGTTAAATTGCCACCCTGTCCTACTGTAAACGTGAAATCATTCCCCTGCTACGGGTAGACTCAGCAGCCAAATCTGACGTAAGTAGGAAGATGGTTTTCATTTTGGAAACGCTGAGAACATTAACACTGCCCTTATTTATAGATAGCTTGCAATCTGTTTCATCGATAAAGCGCATGCAACTAAAATGAAAAAAATAACTTTTTTCCCAGTCAATTGGATTTTTTTATTTAAACACTCATGGATTTTAAAAATTCAACCAGTTACGCTAGAATGGCTAGATCAGCAGTTCCCAGACTTTTTTGAGCGCTACCCAAATCTGAATGTAGTGAACACGCGTCAAACAACCCAAGCCTCAAACAACTTATGAAAAAGAGAAAGAAAAGATTGTATTGGTGATTTTGGCAGCAGCCTCGCAGATGTTAAGTTCTTTTTTGATGTCAGCATTCCACTCTTTTCCCAAGCACCTACACGCTACAGACAAAAAGACAAACAGTGATAACGTTGAAAATACACAACTCCAGTTAGGATCGCCTCGGCACAGCCCATTTTTTGACCCTTCGTCATCCTTGTTTGGGTTTCGACCGATACTGGGATAGATCAGCTAACCCACTGTTGTGTTAAGTTGCGGCGACAAATTGCCGATTTTTTAACTTTACTGCGGGGCCGTTGTGAGAGGATTGTGGCTTCGTTTTCACAAACACGCAACCATTATTACACTTTGTGTAGACTGCATGGGTCAAACATATACAAGTTTGCTTAGAGTATATGTGTAACTTTTGCATTTCATAGCATTTAATGACATAAAATCCAAACATTTTTGCAACCGCGTTGAGGTATTCTAGCCTTTACGTTATCAGCTGCATATGTCAACCAGTCGCTCAAGCGTTGGATAAGATCTACGTCTTTTATGTGCGCAAGTTTTGTAGACCAACTACAGGAGTCAGTGTCTAAAGCAATGGTACTTAAACTGTGTTCGATCGAATCCCTAGGGTTTGACGGAGCCGTTTAAGGGGTTCGACGAAGGTCATCTGAAACATCAAAGGTCATCGAAGGTCACGACGAAGGTCATCTGAAACATGTAAATGTAATTCATCTGAAACATGTAATTCACCTTATGTTAAGACTAAAACCCCAGTAATTGGTAAGTCTTAATGGAAAGACTAAAACGTGCCATTGTAAACCAATCAAGGTTTCTGCATGCCTAATTAGACTTACCAGTTACCGGGGTTCAATGCCGTACGCCCTCAACTAGCAGTCAATATTCTGCGTAGCTCCATGTGGACAAGGGTAATTTATATTGTGTTGAAAAATATTAGCTAATCACAATAAAATCCTCCCAAAAATTGCTGTTCATGCCAACACGCGTGGAAGGTGTTGTTCAGAATCTTCATTTTCAAGTTTTTATATACGTTCTAAACGTATTCTTCCAACGCGATCATCCTAATAGTTAAGATCTGTTCTTCTCTAGCATAGATGTGTGCATTTGTGTTGGCCATAATGGCAATCAATCTGGAAAAGGAGTAAAATTACGATCTAAAGTATTGCATTGCCTCAAATATGTCAAGTTAAGTAATTAGAGGGAAAGGAGGCAGTTTAATACATAGCATATACAGTAGCTTAACCTTCCACATTGGCAATCTTCACTGCAACATGTTGTACTTGTAATAATACTACAACTTACTTGAACGCTTACAGCTTCTAAATTCACGTTATGAAAACCAAAAATCCATTCCAGTTTAGACAGTCAAATGTGCATTGAACACAGCATGCTAAGAAAAAATAGCAATATGAGACTGATACATGCAAATACTGCAGCCTATATGATCAACTACTAAAGGATGTGTACAAATGCACATTTCCAATGATAAAGATTTATAACTTCAACAAGAATATTTTATAAAAATGACAGTGCGTCACCGCATTAGCATAAGTGAATTATGTAGTACTGTTCATGAAAACTTCATTTCACAGCATTAAATTGAAGCAATAAAATTTGGGAGGATACAGCATGTGCAATTCATTGCATGAAACAAACGGAAAATATGAAAATCTAAACAGTATGAAATCACAGCTACATTACCACCACGCAACATATTACAGCTGCAGTTACGTAGTTATAGTTATATTCATGAATACTTCATGGAAACAGATTTGCACTTGCAAATCTCACAACATCAAGCAAGTTTGAAACGCGAAAACTTCACACTATCATATCACT
>JGI24022J15233_10004923_pt1 | contig 13966 bp, 12 predicted proteins | sample Ectturendosymbi2_FD_15233 | JGI IMG/M metagenome (IMG submission 15233) | reverse complement strand
TTGAACCAGAAACGCTAGAAAGTCGATCAAAGGCTCAAAAGACTTGGACTCGAGTCTAGTTTCCAATGTAAACTTCAGCGAAAAACTTTGGCCTAGCGGTTGGGCCCCAGGCCAGGCAACATGAGCCAAAATGACCCTAAAACTACTTAACTGATGACGTCAGTCACAAAAAATCCGCACCCCCCAACCAAAAAATTTTTTTTCGAGTGTAATCTACTAGATTCTTTTAAACCATTCAACAACTCTCTAGCGCAATCGGCGGAGGAGCTAGGGTGTTGGTAAGGCAACCGAAAACTGCTGTTTTTTTAGGCCGAAATCAAATTACGAATATATCGTACGCCGGCTCTCAAAGTGTTAATGACATCAGAATGGGGGTAGGTTTTGCGTTTTTTTGGATGATGTCATCGGTTGATCTAATGAGCCAGTTTTTAGGCTCAAAACTTCTTTGGATTTTAGGCTCTGATACGAGTCTTTAGAGGCCTTGATTGACTTAGCATTTCTGGGTCCAAAGTTATGGTCAAAAAATTCCAAATATTTCAGGAATGTTGTAGGATATTAGTGGGGATTTCCCTAATTAATTTGTGGCATTTTTGCCATAATTTTGGAACCAGAAATGCTAGAAAGTCCATCAAACATTCAAAAGACTTGTATTATAGCAAACTTGAGTCAAAAATGGCCTTTGGCGTTGGTGTCCAGGGTCCGATGAAGTCATCCTAATGTACACATAAACGACATCCAAATCTAAAATGTTTATTTTTTCATTGTGAATGCAAGGCTTTACCAATCTTTAGATGGTTTGAACACCTCTCTAGCTCAGTGGTTCTCAAACTTTCATCTTGCGGACCCGTAAGTCATTTATTTAGTTTTTGCAGACCTCTGAATACTTTAAAAAACTAATAAACAGACTACCTACACATGAACAAAATGCACAAGACTTTGTCTTTTACTCATGCTGTTGTTTCCAAAACAGACTCATCTGAGGTTCAGTGAGATTTATGCTCCTGACAACATTCTCTTTCAGGCTTTGATATTTGTGGCTTGATTTTGGATAAAGCTTGTTGAACATCCATTGTTTTGATATTTTGGTTTGATTTTCACCAAACTTGAAACACATCACGCTGACACAGAACTGTAGGCAGAAGAAAATCTTCAATACGAGGACTAAAAATTGACAAATAGGGATGGGCATTTCAGAATAGTTTACTATTCCAGAATAGCTAAACCGAATCCAGAATACCGAATCCTATTCTGGTTTTTCCCTGCAATGCATTGCACCTGAGAATTGCTAAAAAACGTCATTCACTCAGAAACCAAGGAGGCCCACACAGCGCACTTTCCTTAATCCGGCATTGGAAATCGACAAGTTATCATTTTATGACACAAACAATACATTTTTGCAACACTGAACAACAAATTTCTTAATTCTGATGCAGTGGTGCATTTTTGCCAGGTGACAGTGTTTGTGCCAAGAAAGGTCAGATTTTGACAATACTTTTTAGAATAAACTCATTTTTTTAGGCCATAGATGTCCTTAGACTCAATCAAACTTGGCTAGTGACCTAAGACAACTACAAACAACTTCGGCTAATTTCATACCAATTAAACACAAACTGCTTTATCGCATAGGATTCCAGAATAGCAAATCGAATCTGCAAATACAGTCTAAGAAAATACCACAAAAAAACCCGCACCCCCAAGCAAAATTTTTTTTCGAGTGCAATCTACTAGGCTGGCCGATCCGTTTGAGCCGTTGAACAGCTCTCTAGCGCAATAGTCGGAGGAGCTACGGCGTTGGTAAGGCAACCGAAAATTGCTGTTTTTTAGGCCGAAATCGAAGTACGAATGTACCGTAGGCNGGCTCTCAACGTGTTAAGCAATTAAACTTTATCAACATGCTTAAATATGCTTACATAAATGTTTGCAATACATTTTTCCTGCTTTCATGCAATTGGAACCACATCAAAAGCATATCCATCGCACAAAATCGCTGTCAAACTACTGTTGGATCTTTGTCCCACCCAGGTGGACCAACTCATAAGAAAATGCTTTCCAACAGCCTCTGCACCAGAGAGTTTGGATTCTCATTCCAAGACCTAAATATTATTCACTCAGTCTAGGACAATGGTTCTTAACCTTATTTACATATCTTACCCTTTAATCAAATAACCAGATTTACTCCCAATACACTCAATGTTGCTCAAATACAAAATCAAGAAACTCTTAATTTAAAATGATTTATAAAAATTTACATTTGCTGCAATTTATTGTTAATTAAAATTTATCCCAGGTTAAGAACCACTGGTCCAGGACCATATTTTAACACTTTGGCATTCGGCTGTTTTTGGGGATTTCCGAGAAAAACACACCGAAACGCACATGGTTTTGCGCAGGAAATTCTCCGGTCTGGTATACGCTACCAACCTGGTCAAAGTCTCAAAGTAGCTTGCACTCGAAAAAAATTTTTTGGTTGGGAGTTGCAGATTTTTTGTGAGTGATGTCATAAGTGGAGGACTTTTAGGCCACCTTGGACCACTTTACCTGGCCCTGGGAGCCAACTGTTAGATGGTAGTATTTCGCTGAAGTTTTTGTTGGAAACTAGGCTACAATCCAAGTTTTTTGATACTTTGGATGACCTGCTGGAGTTTCAGGTTCAAAAGGTATGATCTAAAGCAGAGGTGACAAACATGTGGCCCGCAAAAGAATTTTGTGCGACCCACGAAGCATTCAGGTGAGACCAGCAATCTTGAACTATCTTTGACCTGTTTGTAAGGTTTCGATGCGATATCAAAAGCTGATAGCCCGATTGAATTACGTGCATATCACGCAGGAATCATACAAATGTAGTACGAACCCTTTATCTAATTCAGGATTTAGCTGTTTAACCCTTTTGGCACTAATGGCACATGTATACCGTAACAGGTTTCATAGTTTGACTAAAAAACTGTGCGACCTGCTTACTCAGCAGTAACTGACACTGTGGCCCGCGACAGCAAAGAGGCTCGTCATCCCTCATCTAAAGTAAAAAAAATATTTGACTAATTAAGATAATTGATTAATTTTTTTATTTTAGATCATAACTTTTGACCCAGATACGCTAGAAAGTTGATCAAAGGCTCAAAAGACTCGGACTCAGGCCTAGTTTTTAATAAAAACTTCAGCGAAATACTTTGGCCTAGCGGTTGGGCCCTACGCCAGGCAACATGAGCCAAAATGGCCCAAAACTACTTCACTTATGACATCACTCACAAAAAATCCACAACCCCCAACCGAAAAGTTTTTTTGAGTCCAGACTACAAGAGTGGCCGATCCGTTTTAGCCCTTGAACAGCTCTGTAGCACAATCGGCAAGGGAGCTATGGCGTTGGTAAGGCAACTGAAAACTGGTTTTAAGCCGAAATCTAGGTACGAATATATCGCACACCGGCTCTCAAAGCGTTGATCATTGCCAGATGGAAAACGTTACAACCAGTGCCCCAAAACATGATATTTGGTAGAAAAGGAGATTTATGTATGCTGAAAACAGCTGCATAGATCAATGTATGGTGAGAGCAATAGTGTTAAATGTAGATTATGCAGAATGAATTTGTGACTAAATGTTGGAACAAATCTGATTTTTAACATTCATATTCTTCCACAGGTTAATTTTACTGTGGACCAGATCCGTAGCATCATGGACAAGAAAGCAAATATTCGTAATATGTCAGTGATTGCTCATGTTGACCATGGCAAGTCTACTTTGACTGATTCATTGGTGAGCAAAGCTGGTATTATTGCTAATTCGAAAGCAGGTGAGGCACGCTTCACTGATACAAGAAAGGACGAACAAGAGAGATGTATTACAATAAAGTCCACGTGAGTTACGTGTTTTCATAAACAATGGTTTTATTTTATATAAAATATTTGGTGTACTTTGATCCCAGGTAAGGTCAAAGTTATGGCCAAAAAAACATGAAATTAGTAATTTCACCAAAAATTGGTGAGTATACTGTAACTTTTAAACCAGAAACCCTAGGAAGCCAATCAAAGGCTCAAAATACTCAGACTGTAGCCTAGTTTCCACTAAAAACTTGAGCAAAATACTTCCACCTTGTGGTTGGGGCCCAATAGCCTCAGCCTATCCCATTTATGGCATCACTCACAAAACCTGAAACTCAAAACCTAAAATTTTTTTCATTGCAAACTAGAAGACTTGCCGTGTCTTAAGGGTTTGAACAGCTCTCTAGCACAATATACTGGCAAGTTATGCAGTTGCTAAGACACTGTAAACAGGATTTTACCCAACATTACCAGCAGCGAACGTGTTAATGCTAAATTTTGTGGGTTGTAAGAGAAACGGTTTCTGGACTGATCCAATGGTAAACTTCCAAGTATCACAGTTGTCCTGATGAAGATCATCAAGTAAAATAGAAACATGATGGTAGATCTGACCAACTAGAATTACACCAGGGTTTTTTAAGGCCTTTCAGGAAACTGATTTGGGTCCCTAGAATCAGAAACCGGGTCCCTACAGGTCCATACTGGGTAGCTAACAGTTTCCTTGAAAAAAAAACTGATTACACCAACATGCCTTTCAGTTCAAGGAGTTGTTTAAGTCCTTAGATCAGTTTGCACACCACTACCAGTATCTTGGTGAATTTAGAGGTTGGACTGTACCACTTAGTTATTGCAACGCGTAATATTTTTTCTGGCAAAGTTGTATTCTTTAGTTGAATGTTACAATTAAATTGTCACAAGCCATCAGTAAGGAAAGGATTTCAAGCTTGTGCAAACAGTAAACAATTAGTTTCGTACTCCTTCCAACGTAACCAACAATACATATAATTAAGCAAATTTTCATGTCTAATTGACTATTCTGTTTGTGGGAAGTTATCAATTCTTGTCTGAGCTATTATGTGCTTGCAGCACTTTTGTTATGTACTCACATCTCAAGCAGCCACCTTACTGTACTTTAATTTGATGCAGTGAAGTCTAATTGTTCCTGGTTGTTAACTTTTGTTATGCCCTGACCACTAAACTGTTGCGATATCATGCAAATGCGTGCAAGCTAAGAAGTTGGAATGGTGTTTTGCATTCAAACTGTACCACATGCGAAATGTATTTGTTACAGTGCCATCTCCATGTACTATGAGTTAAGTGATAAAGATTTGACATGGATCAAACAAGAAACTGATGGCAATGGCTTTCTTATCAATCTCATTGACTCACCTGGCCATGTTGACTTTTCTTCTGAGGTTACTGCTGCTCTTCGTGTGACAGATGGAGCCTTGGTTGTGGTTGACTGCGTTAGTGGTAGGTGAAGAATTTTTATCTTTGTTATCTATGATATTTTAGCTATGTATTATGTAGTGGCATCAACATCTTGTGAAAATTTAATGTCTAAAATTATTAAGTCAGGGTGCGTAGCACGCAGAAATGTTTAGTAACACATCAACCCAAAGCATAATATAGGAAATGAAAGTGATTTTTGTGCTTCGTGCCTATGGCAAAGTGATTTTAGATAGCACCAGTGTATTCAGCTTTAGTGTAAGGTCTTTGTTGTGGTGCCAATTAATTTCTTTCCTTCAGTAGCAAAACACTTACTGCCCTGAAGTGACATCCTGTTACATATCTACATAAGAAACAGTTCTCTTCCAAAGTTCATTGAAATTTCTCTGTGCAAATGTTTTGGTGGTCACTTGCATTCCCCATTATGGCTTCTCAAAATTACCCTTTAGTCGACATAACATCCAACTGGGAATCACTGCAATAGACTGGAGTAAACTGTTTTCACTATGACAGTCAAGTCTGAAGCTGCACATTATGTAACACTCGTGTCATAATAATCATGCTGCGCTTGCCATTCCTGCTCTAGTATGATATTACGAGGGCAACCAAAAGTCAAATTTTCTGCCGGTTCTAAAGTTCATGAAATGTCCACAAACCAGATTTCAAGTTCTCAGGTCAAAAAAGTCAATTTATCATTAGGTCAAAATTTTCTTGCAGCACAGTTTATTCTCTTCATCGATATTTTATTGAAATTATAACAATAGATATTGATATGCTTTTGCAAACGCTAAGTTGCAATTCTGTAATAATAATGGGTTTGTTGCGATTTCTGACATGTTTTTCCCACTACTGGACGATTGAATATTACCGTATGTAGAGCAGGCGTGGTAGGCGAGAATGGGGTCTTACAGTACTTGTTTTGGTAAATGCTCAATCCATTATGTATATAGTGTGTCAGCTTATGATGTTCTCAGGTTTGACTCTTCTGTAGTTGTTAATGTACTTATCAAAATATCATCCCCATAGTTTAAACAACCAAATTTTGCAACATTTCGAAGCATAGAGTGCATGAATATGCTTCTGGGTTAACCTCAGCACCTACTAACGCTGAATTATGTTGCAGTGCAAAACGCAAAAAATTTATAGGTCAAAATAAAGTTAAAAATTTATTTAAAGTTTTTAGGTCAGAAAATTGGTTGCCCTAGATATTACAGTAAGCCATCTAGACATCACAAATAATTAACAGTTTAGCCACCTCTTGTTGGTTGTGAATATGGTCACATCACAGAACATCACAATGATTTTTGTATGATAGGTGTTTGTGTTCAAACTGAGACTGTGTTGCGACAAGCAATCGCTGAACGAATCAAGCCCATCGTTTTTATGAATAAGATGGATCGTGCCTTGCTTGAATTGCAATTGGATAAGGAGGACCTCTATCAAACTTTTCAACGAATTGTTGAAAGTATCAATGTCATTATTGCCACATACAATGACGAAGATGGACCCATGGGAAATGTGCAGGCAAGATTGCTTTTGCAATTTATGCTTGTGTTTATGGTCGTTGCATGTGCCAAAACAAAATTGTATACAACTGCAAATGATCTTGGGTCATTGCCAAAAATAAACTCTCTAAACTCACTTTTTTTTTCAGGTTGACCCTGTGAAGGGCACTGTAGGATTCGGCTCTGGATTACATGGCTGGGCTTTCTCTCTCAAGCAGTTTGCAGAAATGTACTCCGACAAATTCAAGATAGAAGTTCATAAGCTTATGAATAGGTTGTGGGGTGACCAGTATTTCAACATAAAGACAAAGAAGTGGTCATCAAGGAGCGATGGGTCATCAAAAACCGCTGAAGGATATGTCCGAGGGTTTAATCAGTTTGTCCTTGACCCAATCTATAAGGTGAGTGTAAGAAGTGATTAATTTCTTCCATCCTGGAATTCTGTAAGATTGCACTAAGTGCTTGCAAGTGTTGCGGGCGTAAAAGTCAACCTTACACTAAATGCTTATGCTTTGTAAACCAGAAGATGGGCTGTTACCTCTGGCACCATTTGTGCATTCTTTTAATCCTGGATGTTCGTCTAAAGGTGTAGAAATGGACAATTCCCGGAACTTATTCCACCTGGATAATATAAAATCAATTCTGGGACATCGATTGCTATATTTTAATGACCACTCGCTCACTACAGGTATTTGACTTCATCATGAACGACAAAAAACCTAAAGTCAAGGAACTTGCGGAAAAGCTTGGCATCAAGCTCAAAAATGACGAATGGGATTTGGAAGGAAAGCCACTGCTCAAGGTGTTCATCGTTTACCTTACGTTTATCTAAGAGCTTGCTCTGTATAAGCTTACACTGAGATTTTAGCTAGTCCAAATAGGATCATATCTTGAGTTATTTAAGTTATCTTTTGGAGAGTTACCATATTGACTGAAGTGATGGCTTGCCTATCTAAAATCTGCCTTTCCATGGTTGCGTCCGAATTACTTGCTGTTATGCGAACTTGCAGCTCGTGTCTGTCTTCAGAGACTGTTATTAACTGACAAGTACTTTTGTGTGAAACTAGCGTGCTGGCAGCAAATAGTCTTGGTCCCTCAGGATATAACTCACTCAGTAGTCCCTTTTCTGATACTGACTTGTTTTTAAGAATATGCTTCTAATCCTGTATTTATGAATCATTTTCACAGTTGTTCATGAGGACCTGGTTGCCTGCTGGTGAAACGCTTCTGCAGATGATTACCATCCATCTTCCGTCACCCGTCACGTCTCAACAGTATAGATGTGAGCTGCTTTATGAAGGTCCTCAAGACGACGCTGCAGCTAACGGTGGGTAATCTGGTCAGGTTTACCAGGCAAGGAGTTTCCGCACCTTCTTAAGATGTAATCTTAATGTATTTTTATTTAGATGTGTATAGGTTGGCTTAAAAAAAAGCTGCATTGAAGCAGCATGACTTGGTTGGCGAGACGCCGTTCCGTTTCACTGCGCTGATGCTGCTGTAAATTGTGGCTTGGCTGTATGTGACATCAGCGTCCATACTGATCTGCAGCTGAAGCTTTGCGATCAAAAATTTAGGTTCAGAAAATCAACCGAAGTTCCCATCAAGATAAACTTTCCCATCTCTTTTACCTGCTTCGACGATTTTCTGCTTCAAATCATGGCGTCGATTCGTTCAAGACTGCCTTTTGTATCTTACGTTTGTAAGTTCATGCAAGCAGCACGCGTGCCGTCAAAGTATATTTTATTTCAGCTATCAAGAAGTGTGACCCTGAAGGCCCGCTCATGATGTACGTCAGCAAAATGGTACCAACCTCCGACAAAGGTCGCTTCTACGCGTTTGGCCGCGTTTTTGCTGGAAAAGTTGCCACTGGCCAGAAAGTTCGCATCATGGGCCCAAACTTTCAGTTTGGAAAGAAAGAAGATCTTTACAGGAAACCTATTCAGAGGTATGGTTTTACTGCTGAGTTCCGACTTCCGATCAAATTTATGAAATTTTGACGATGCAGCTACAGATGTTAAGTTTAAAAGCAGAGCGCGAAAAAAACGCTACTTCTACTTTCCGGAGTACCACCGACACTCGGTAACTAAACGATGTATGTGTTGAAACGAGCCGACAAATAACAAAATATGACCAAGAAAATGGAGGCCACTCAGTTGTTTTGACCAGTTGCTCTCGTGAGCCCAGCGGGTCACTGATACCCGCAGTGTTTTATTCACTTAATCTTGTTCACCAAAGGTGTAGGAGGCGGGAATGCAGGGGGTGCAACCCCACCCCCAAAACTTTTCATTTGGTGAAAATCTGGGCAAAATCGGTCAAAATGTGTAAAAACATTCGCAAAATTGCTGTATGTGCTTTGATTTTACAAAAATTGCACCCAAACAAAGTGCACACGCTTTTTTTGGAGGTCATGTTTTTGTTCATTTCGGGCATGTTTGGGTGAAAAATTTGGGCAAAAATGGTGCTTGAATTAAAAAAATGCGCCCAATATGAAATGAAATGCAGTCGTTTTTTTTAAGCCATTCGAGTTTTTTTGGGGAAACTTGGGCAATTTTGTTGAACCCCCAAAAATTGGCCTGCTCCTACACCTGTGTTGTTCAGCGATTTTAACCAATCCATGCACTACATATTACCGTTGGTGTTGTGTAGTATATGCGGTGGTTCTGTGAGTTGGTACAGTATTAGATAATTTTATGCTCGAAAACCAACGTAATTGACCGTCATAAAAACAAACATTTTCACGGTTCTTAATATATANCTGTATCACAAAGCAANATAAGTGCTTTATTTGCAATTTGAATTTTCAGGTATGGGGAGTTTGTTGCTAGTTTTTATGATGGGTAATATTGCAGTATAATGTCTACGAAAACCTCATTGCGTTTTTTAAACTGTATTGTGGTAGTATGTATAAAGTATTGATTGAAATGAGATGAATAGTGATGTTTTCTCAAGACATTTTCATAAACAGCATACAAGACCAACCATGGAGTATGCGTCAGCCGTCGCAGCCAAACAAAAGCATCATTACTAATCAGATTAATTAAAAATCATAGCAAAACATTCAAATTGCTGCAATTTTGGAAATACTGGCTGTCGGTCCATGAAATAGCCGATATATCGGTATCGGCCCCCAGAAAGCCATAGCGATCGATTTAGTTTTCTCGTCCAACGTGTGCACTACGACGTTACGAGGAAAGTGAAGATTGACTGATTTATTCGTGTTGCGGCAGCATCAATAAATTGTTTCTAATCCTGGTAGCACGCCTCCCTTTACTCAACAGATGGTGTATTCAGGTTTGCTTAAGCTTAAAACTAATCCACTTCAGCGCTACTGCCACAAAGCTCCAGCTTGTGTGGAGCGTTCGAGTTGGTGGCATTCCTAACACAACCATTTTTTTTCTTACGTTTGTGTGTTTTAGCCAACCACGTGTCCGCTGATCTGCAAGTAATTTGAACAATGCGAAATGACTTACGAGTTACTATTTTTTGAATAGATTAAAACGTTACACTACAGTTTTGGCCCCTTTGTAAGACGTAAGTACTGTACTTGCAAATATATGGCTTTGAGTAGAAAATTACAAGTCTGTATTGCTGGCATTTGCTTAATGTTCATGTGCTGTTCAATTCTGCCGCTTGCTTAGTTTTCGAGGTAATATTTCAAACTAACGCAGAGATTTATTCAGAAAGACGAATTTATGTGTTTCCAGAACGATTCTTATGATGGGACGATACATTGAAGCCATCGAAGACGTGCCATGCGGGAACATCTGTGGTCTGGTCGGCGTTGATCAGTACTTGGTGAAGACCGGGACTTTGTCAACCTGCGAAGAGGTTTGTATTGCGTGTTGGTCGTGTTCCAGCTGAAGTAGTTACTTGCTGAGGTCATTACTATCGTCCGTCCCTGTATCATGCACCTCACAAGAATCAGTTGAGGACATTTTCGATTGTGATTATAGTCACTCATGCACTGCATGTCCACGCTCTTGCAGGCCCACAACATGAAGCAAATGAAGTTCAGTGTTTCACCTGTCGTACGTGTTGCCGTTGAGGCGAAGAATGCGTCGGACTTGCCCAAGCTTGTGGAGGGTCTCAAACGGTACACACTTTGTATATCGGAAAATAAAGTACCTTTGTAGATTTGTTCAGAGCATATATTTTTAAAATTTTCTTTGGTCATGGTCAAGCAAACACGGACATTATCTGTCGTCCGTGCCACATCGTATTTGTAGTTGAATTTTCTTTATGAAGACTTGCTAAGTCGGATCCTATGGTGCTGTGCCTCATTGAAGAAAGCGGGGAGCACATTGTTGCCGGAGCCGGAGAACTGCACCTGGAAATATGCTTGAAGGATTTAGAGGAAGACCACGCGTGCATCCCAATTAAGGTTGGTTAAGTCACGATTCTGTCTGTTGTGGTGTTGTTATCGTGCAGTCCGCTCCTCTATCAAACGGAACTTCTCAAAATAACGCTTGCAATCTGTTTTATTGTTTGTATTAATAAGCATTTTTCAAATGCAGTATCAAGGCAAACACAGCTAATACGTGCAGTGCACTGTAAACTAAACGGTTTTAGTTACTTTAGATAGGCAGATAATTGTTACGTCTAAAATAGGGATTCCCAACCTTTCGACAACGTACACCTGCAGCATTTCGACGGATGATAATGCGCCTCTAAAATTTGTTATGGCAAAGCCTGAGTAAAATGACAAATCAACTGAATTCTTTGTAGAACTGCAAAGGTAGACTCCGTTTATACGTCTCAAACTTGATATATTCAAGAATGAGCATATAATGATTTTTAAAAATGTTACTATTGAATGTATAAATTATTTGGAAATGAATAATTGTAAATATTATATTCCCACCTATTGCTAGGATCAGATGTAGCCCTTCAGATGGCAAATTAACCCTTAAGGTACATGTATCCCAGATTGGGGAACCACTGGTCTAAAACATTACTTCGCTTATCTGAATCGATTTTCAACCTGTTATTTTTCGCTGAAATAGTCCGGTCATTCGTCCGAAATAGCCTAAAAGCTCAGTCATTTATTCGTTTTAGGACATTTTTGTAAAACTGAAAGGAAGCACTATGACCGAATTAACTCATATTTTTGCTCATTTAAAAAATTTCGGTCAGTGACCGAAAAATCATCGAAAAAAATATTGAACAGAAGCAACAGCAACTGTTTCGGACGAAGATGTACAGCTGTTTGCATAAAAACCAATGTTTGAATATACCCTGAACTACTTGGAGCTTTTTCTATGATTTTTCTCGAAATGTTCAGTTACGTGCGACGTTCAGCATTTGAGCTTGCTTCTACTGCCCCTACGAACCACCAAAACTTTTTTTGTTTGATTAGAAATTGTCTCGCCAAGTCTCTTCCAGTTAAAAAGACTTGAGTAAATACAACCGCCCTCCACCCAACAGGCTTGTGCTTTGCTGCAAATTGGTTACTAATCTTTTTTCGTCTTACAGAAATCGGACCCTGTTGTGTCGTATCGTGAAACAGTATCTGAGGAATCGAATCAAATGTGCTTGTCTAAGTCGCCGAACAAACACAATCGACTCTTCATGAAGGCCCGGCCCCTTCCCGATGATCTTCCGGAAGAAATTGATGATGTAATCATGCGTTTTATTACGAGAACTGAATTGATCTGCATGTTTCGCTGTCCCAGTTAGAGAGCTCGACCGATGCATCGACATGCCGATGTATTATATCGGAAAAATTCCACCGATATATATATTGGTGATGTTTGCTCATGACAACGGTTACGCTATTGTTAGGCGCGGAGTTTTCAGAAACCCAAGTTGCTACTTCGTCTCTGATTGATTTATTCTCTGTCCTGTTTCTTATGACACGCAGCCCACCGACTATACCAAGTACCTTTAGCTAACTGTGCCGACTCAAGGTTTCAAAAACATACGTTTATTATACAAGTCAAAGTCAATATATTTTCTACGTGAATTGTAACAAAACTGGTATGTGAAACTTGGAGCTGCTGCGTGCCATTGAAAATTGTTCCGTGTGGCACCCGTGCCGTAGGTTGACGATCCCTGTATGACGTAACATGCGTTCGCATGTTTTTGCGCGGTAAGTAGACGACTGCCTGTGCACAAATCAGGGTACGTGCTGCGGTGGTTGACTGTTTTAGTGATCCAGGTTTGCTCAGTAATAGGTGTTGTACTGTCATATGTCCTTAACTTACCACAATCTGCGTTATTCGCAGTTCTCAGGTTTAGCAACATCCGCAATGTTTTGGTTTCTATTGGCGCTTGAATTCTTTTTTGCAAGAAAATAAACAATAGACTGATACATAACGGCCAACCATCACGGTTGTGGGTGTGCCGAACTTTCGGCCATTCAGTTACGGATTGGTCTGTGTAAAAATTGACTGTGTTGAATTGAGCCTCGAGAGTAAGTTAGGTAGTGATAGAGAGCAAATGATGACAGGAAATGCAATTTACATGCATCATCAGAGCGAACTTACTACCGAATTAAAGTACATTTATACCTTTAAAAGCCTGCTATCGTTCAAGGTTACATAAGAAATTTATGAAATGGCTAAAATTTTATTTGTGTTTCAGGGCAAAGTTACTCCACGCCAAGACTTAAAAACTCGCGCTCGCTATCTGGCGGATAATTTCGACATGGATGTGAACGAAGCGCGAAAGATCTGGTGCTTCGGTCCCGATGTTACCGGACCCAACATGCTTATCGACTGCACGAAGGCTGTCCAGTACCTTAACGAAATCAAAGATTCTGTTGTTGCTGGCTTCCAGTGGGCGTCGAAAGAGGTAAAAAGATTTAATGGTTTGAAGTTTCTGATCGATCGTTTTTCGACGACTGTTGCTCCTTTCGACACATTTCTGTGTAGCTACTGTAAGTGGACGGGCGAGCGTAAGCATGGCTTAGCACGGTTCGAAAAACCAAAAACGTGGAGCAACGGTGGAATTAGCGGGTCGGTCAGTGCGACCGTTTCCGAAAGACGTCCTTTATGTACCTGAAGTTCCCAATAAGAAATTATTTACCATTGTCCCTCACATCAGGGGTCGGCAACGGCCCGCTACCCGTCCGTGCGGAACTGGTGACAGCAACCAAGACAAAGTCATAAGGGAAACACTGCGGATGTTATACTCTACTAGAATCCGTAGGTGGGAGCATCGTATTGCGGTAAAATAAGCCCAGATCTCTCACTGAAT
>JGI24022J15233_10004921_pt1 | contig 13967 bp, 6 predicted proteins | sample Ectturendosymbi2_FD_15233 | JGI IMG/M metagenome (IMG submission 15233) | reverse complement strand
CTGTAATGTGCGCTGATGTATAGCTAACCACTTTTTGTGCTCTTGTGTCTGTGATATGGACCACGAGTCCGCAATAAAACATTATTATTATTATTATTATTTCAGAAGGGTGTTTTACTGCAACATACGCCTAAATCCCCATGAGCCCTTCTCACAATACCAAGCGCTATTTAGAAAATATCTAATCCACATTGCCTTCAAAGATTTTCGCCACAACAGCTCGTATTCATACAGTAACTGTGAAAAAAAGAACATGTGTTGACAACCGTGAAAGGACTAGTGTCACTGTCAACCAAAATCGCAGTCTACAGCTAAAACAACTACATGTGTGCATATTAAAAACTTGTGAACTTCGCGCAAAGTAGCTGGAATCTTTTGGCATAAAAAGAAAAGTTAGCACCAAATACATAATCAACATATGATAGACTATTAACAGTAACAACACTACTTAACACTGCAATCTTAGAAAGTCACGCATGTCATTTATTATACTAACTTATTGGCTTGTCAAATCAACCAACGAATTTTTATGCTATTTCGAAAAATATTTTATTAACACACTCATCAAAAAATCAAAGCAATTCCAGAAAATTGTAATCGACTGTCGCGTTGGTTACATTTTCCTTTGCATATTTAGGTAGTTTTTGATATTTTGAAGGATAGTAACAAGTTGTTTTCGCTTTCGCATTTCCTGGATTTGTTGTGCTTTCGTTTAGGAAACATTGTTCACCAGTGGCGGATTAAGGGGGTCGGCTGACTGGGCTACAGCCAAGAGCCCCACCATTTAGGGGACCCCCGAACCCTAAGTCAATAAAAAAGTGTAAAAGTATACAAAAAACAATACTCGCTGTAAAAGATATCATCGACAATTGGAACTGATAAATAGGCGTTCTGTGCTAACACATTGAAATTACTTCGTTGACGTAAAAGTAGTTGGTTATTTGGCGTGTGGTCTCGCCGACACTCATTAGAAAGTATACTCCATCGTCTAAAGTGGTAAGGTCTTCCATCCGCTTGTCTTATTTTGGTTTCGGATGCGCATGCGTTATACACGTCATTTGAACATTGCCTTGCAGACAGCCCCGGAGGAAGTTGTGAACTTAAGTGGTGTCAGGTCTCTCAACAACGGTGAAAGCAAGTAGATATTCGCTTAGGAAACAATCATTGCGTTATAAATCAGGACTGCCAGAGTTGGTACTTTAAATACCAATTCTGGTACTATTTACTTCCAAGATGCAAGTTTAGACATTTTGGTACATAATAGTTTTATGTGAATCGTCATTATTTGATACTTTTGCCAGGGCCGGCCTTAAGCCGATGCAGCTGCATTGGGCCCTGTGCCTCTGGGGCCTCGCGCCATGGTGTTTGAGTAAATGGTTCATTTTTGCCAGATGCACCTTGCGCTTGAGGATTCAGTAGAAACGCCATATAAATTTCATTGTTAACAAAGAACGTTCTCGTCAGAACCAGCGAATTTCCTCTCGAACGTTAGCAAAGGTGCTCAATTCTCGTGTTTGTGTTTTACTGTATATCTGCGCTCTACCACGATCGTAACACGGTTGACTGAACACGATGACGTCATAAAATCGCTTAATGTATAGGCTATCGGAAATTACGGAATTAACGCCGCACCTTAGGTGTTCAACAAACGCAATGTACTTTTCCTCCGTTTTTGGGCTTTGAGAAACTCCACTGAACCAAACTTTTCAATACAGCAATCTGTAGTAACAAAACTGAAATGAAAGTTACGATGAAGTTCACACCAATATTATCAAATCAAATCCAAATTTGGTTGAGCAGAAATTATGAAATCCAGATCCATCAAAACACTGGTATACGGCAAGATTCAAAGCCAAATCATCTTCATTTGTGGTCATTTTGGGCATGTGAAAGACAAGGAAATATAGCTTATTTCTTGCAGCAAGGTTGGGCTAGACTTGAGGAAATGACAGAGAGTGAAGGAAGTAAAATGGAAACTGCTTTCACGGAAAACTTTTCTGAATAACCTGGAACTAAAATTGCTAAAACAACATTGGACACCACATTTTAGGTTGGTGAGCACCGGCATTGTGTTTTTTTGGGCGCCATTTCGTAGCAATAAAGACATAAGAGAAATGTTGCATTTTCTTTGAGTCTACATTGACTCCGGCTTGCAAACCAATGACTCGAAGTGATTCGACAGTTTTGTGACTCGATTCTGACTGGAAGGGCTTGTGACACTGACTTAGCTCTGACTCGACAAATATGACTTGGGTACATCACTGCCTCAGTGTTGATTCAGTCATGATCCAGTCCTTAACCATGCTTGTCTCTGCAATGTTGATCGCTGCTCTGTACCAGAGATGAGCGGACTGTCATATTTTGCGATCCAGATCCAGTCCTGATTTTCAAAACTCAGTCCAAGTCCAGCCACAGTCCAAATTTTTTTGAAATAAAAAGTCCAAGACCAAATAAAATCCGAAAATTAACAAATTGCAGTTTTTCACTAACAAATATCACACAATTCTGTTCCATTAACCCGGTCCCAATCCAGATCTGATTTCAAATTTATGAAACAATCTACAGTCCGGATCCAATCCAAATTCCTCGAAATTCGGCATAGTCCGGATCCAGTCCAATCCAAGTCCAGTCCAATGCTCATTAGCGTTGAACAAATTGGAGATTTTTCAATCCTACTCCAGTCCAAAATTTTCATTGAGTAATCCGGTAGACCTGTCCAAATATTTGATCCAATCCGGTTGATATCCGAAAAAAACTCTGATTAAGCATTTTATTGCAGTGATCAATGCAGTTTGGATATCCATTATCCATATCTGCTCCGGTTGAGTGTATTTCGAAATCCAGTCCGATCGGGATCTGGTTCTGAATTGCAGAATCCGGTTGAATCGCGATCCGGAAACGGGATCATGTTCAACACTGATGTTCAACTCTGTTCTGCTCTACACGTTGGGGATCATGTGGTTCTTGATTTAGGGTTGTTCCCGCAAGTAGGACTAAATGAGAGAGCATGTACAGTAATTTATAATTTGTTGATATTGTGTATTGGCTAGATAGCATTCTCGAATATGATAATTTTTTAATGAAGATACTTAGACTCTGGCCTACTTTTGAAATGAAATGGTTAGAATTCATAGAAACTATGCACCTTACTGTATTTCAGAAAATATTTTTGATTACCTTGTGTGTGTCTTAATTATTAATAATAATCTCATAGGCTACCTCTTCTCTAGGTCCTGCATTTTTTGACTGATGAAATAAAACATTTACAGGGTATTAACAAAACAAATATACAAAAGTAATACATGTGAACAAGGAATGGGTTGAACGAAGCGAGATAAATTTGTGTAAGAAGTATTAATTACTAATTAATAGTGGCAATGATAAAGGTTAATTATCGAACAACTGCAGCAAGCAACCATAGATACAGTATTGTAAAGTGGAATAATGATGTTCATGTTTTGTTTCAATGTACTCACTTTAACATGAAGACCCTCTAACAAAAAGTGCCCAAGTCACAAATTCAGAAATTGCCAGTTTCGAGAAAACAGCTGTTAAAAGTTTTTAATTCGCATATGAAACACTGGATAAAGCAGAATGTGGATGCGCAGATTTAACCTTTAGATGCTTTTTCCATGCTAGATTTGTTGAGAGCATGTTGAGGAAAGTTTCAATAATTTTTATTTTTGATAGATTGATAATTGATAGTAACAAGCAATTAATAAGTGTAAGATTAAGTACATAGCATTTGATAAATTTCAGAAACACAAAAGAAAGACCACGTGAATACATCTAAATTTTACGGCAGTGGCTATAGATACGCCTGTGGATCTTGAAATTAAAAAACTTATGAATACACCACCTGTGACATAACAGTTACGCAAGACGAGAGTGCAGTAGGCTTGGTAGAAACGAACTAAACGGAAAAGATAAACCCTAAACCTAACCTTCACCATAGCCCTAATCCTAATCCTAACCTAGTCGCAAAGATGAGTGTGTGATACAACCTTCCCAATGTTCTTTTCTAATGTTATAGCCTCTCCAATGTTCTGTGATATAGCATCTGCTTTCTGTGGCTAGGTATGTTTCAAAAGTTTCAGGGATGAAATTCGTTTATGACATTGGATTTTTTTCAGTTCTGCTAAGGTAATAAACCTGTATTAATCTTGATGAAGCTAAACTTGTCAAATGTTACTAACTACATTCATTGCTATCGTTCTTGGATTGTGGTCTTCATTTCATCTGCTGCACAATTTTTCATATGTGAGTCTAGTTAACTTTCAGCATGTATGGTTATTCTTTTCAAAATAATATATTCATCATTTACTCAAAATGGTCTACTGTTTTAGATTGTCATTTGGATGCAATGTTACATGTTAGTCTTAACTGAGTATCAACACTTCAGAGTTTGTGGCTCAGTCATGTGCAACCATAATTTGCCAACCGATAGAGCTAGGGAGCTAGTCGAACCCTCCAAAGATGTGGAAAGTCTTCTAGATTAAATTTTTTTTAATTAGGAAGTTTTCGTTTTTGAAAATTTGTGGGACAGCCTGACATCAACGGGTGCTCCCCATGACATCATCACGTACCGAGAAAAAGTTCAAGTGGCAATTTACCTATTTTATTTTTTTTTAAGTGAAACTCTGCATCTCTAAAGCCCTTGATTGGCCATCTAGCATTAGCAGTTAGCAAGGTATTACCAAAAACCTAAAATCATTATTTTATTAGAAGTTTCCAATGATTTTCAATTTTTTTACAAAATTTCTGCTGTTCATACCAATAAAGCTGCTTTTGAAAGACAACGTTTTGACTGGTATTTTTGATGGGATGATGTAAATACAATTTGAGGTTGGCTGTTATACCCTTTAATATGAGAAATTTGTTGTAAAAGCATAGTTTCCATGAAAACAGACCTGTGTTATTTGGTGTGACATTGAAGTATGCCTAAAACCTTATTTGATCCTATCATAACATAAAATTTAAGACCTAAACTGCAAAAAGATCACAATTTGGGACTGTGTCCTCATGATAGATTGTTCATCAACATACATTGGTTCAAGTTATTGCGTAGGTACAATTTCAACTTAGCAGCAATGTAGTTGTTTTGTAATAATGCTATACAACGTTAGCAGAAAATGCTATTGCTTGTTCCAAACCACTCACAGTAGACACCTGCAGTGGCAGTGTTCGCTATTTGATTGGCATTACTGCTTAGTATCTATGGCACATTGGGACCTGTCACTGCGAAACAGACTTGGATGCGCCCCTGCTTTCAACATACCTTTTGGATTACATGTTTTTTGTGGGCGACAACATAAGTGAGGTAGGTTTAGGCCATCTTGGCCAAGGTTACCTGGTCCTGGGCGCCAACCACTACAGGGAATTTTTGACTCAAGTTTTATTGGAAACTAGGCTATAATCTGAGTCTTTTGAGCCTTTAATTGGCTTTGTAGCATGTCTGGTTCAAAAGTTATGGCCTAAAAACAATTCAGCCTGCCCAATACCTTGTACATTTTTTCAAGCACCACATTTCTGACTGTACACAGCAGTGCTATAGGATTGGGTGCTGCCTGTATCAATAAAAAGTGTAAAAAGGTGGTGTGAGTTTTGTTGTTATTATTGTACTACAATACATTTTAACAACAAATTTTTGCATAGATTACCTAAATCGAACTGTATGCGGCCCTCCAGTGGCCAGGTAATCATGAATTCAGCCCTCGGGTCAAAAAGTTTGGCCACCCTTGATTTATAGTATCTCTCTCTTTTGGTATCATGGCTGATCCAACCCCCGATGTACTATGATGTTTTCCTATTGTATTCTACTACATGCAGTCTCCCATAATTTCCCAGGAATTTTTACATAAACCTTTTAAGTTCTTGATGAAAGTAAAATGCTGGCCAGCCCTTCCACGTTTTCCTGGGATTCTACCACTTAGAGCAATGAGAGTTCTAAGTGGTAGAATCCCAGGATTTAGGGGATAGGGGATTCATTAATTCATTTGTTGTTTTTAGGCCATAACTTCTAAACCAGAAACGTTAGAAATCCAATCAAAGGTTCAAAAGACTCAGATTTTGGCCTAGTTTCCACTGAGTCAAAAAATTCCCTCTGGTGGTTACGGCCCAGGGTCAGGTAACCTGAGCCAAAATGGCCTAAAACCTACCCTACTTGTGATGTCACCCACAAAAAAACGATACCCAAAACTTTTGAATTTTTTTAATGCAAACGAGAAGACTCGCCCCATCTTTTGAGGATTTTAACAGCTCTTTAACTCAATCGCCTGGCTAGTTATGAAGTTGCAAAGTGGCATGAAAACAGTGGCTAATGCGTGATTTCAAAGTACGAGTATATCGTACACCGGCTCCCAACATGTTAAGAGGTTCATCATATTTAATCTAGTTTGCCTTGTGATGGAATTTTGCATCATAAAATGGTTGGTTAAAGACCTTGAAGGTGCTTCATAAGTTTATTTTGTTTACACTGCTGAAAATACTTCATTGTGTAATGATTTTTGTATTAGTATATTTTCATTCAACCCACAATGTGATTGATCAATCTCATCAAATTATGCATTTTCAAACTGTGGGTATCGCACAGTCAATTGCTTGTTGCAGCACATAAACAGTTGTCGCACAAACAAATTCCTGGTGTTTCTATGCTGTTTGAACGTTTTTATCATGCCTTTCATGACCATTTTTATTCAAGTCTTTGCAACAAGCGTGTTCGGTTGCATTTACAATAGCATTACTTTGCACAATGAGTAACCAAGAAAGACAGTGACTAAGAAGCTAAAGTTGCTGAACTGCTATAGCTTTGCCATCATTCAGTCAATGTGAACCAACTGAAGTTTGTAGAAGCAAAATAAACGATATGTTATGACCATCTTAAAGAAAAATAGATTATAACCTTATAGAGACACATTCCCACACAAACAACCTCATTATTTCAGTATTACTATCTAGTATGTGATTTGTAATGCAATCTGTACTAAATTTGTGTTTCTTTTCCCACTTTATTTATAGTGCTGGTTATTAGACCCAACATTTCATGGACAGAGGTGGATTTTTTAAGTGAAGTGTTGTGTATTATGGAAGTACATGATAACATGTTTTATCCACTATTACTTGTTAGAGATGAGAATGGTCTGCTACTGCCCTATTATAAGTTCATCTTTCATTAGTGATTGTGCCAAACAGTGACAAAATATAAACAATTGTCAAGTCATAGCCAAAATGCACCAATGTTCTATTTTCATTTATTTGTGGATTGTGCCAAGTAATTTTTATATGTTTATAAGAAAGGTCCTGCATAGTAATTGAACTAGTGGTTTAATTTTTGTAATGAACCCCTTGTACTCAACTGCTTTTTTCTGTCAACATGGTATTCAGCCAACAAATTTTTTAACATTTTTGTGCTCGACTGCTTGCCGTACGTAAATCTACATATTGACAAACCAGATCTGGTTCTCGACCTGCGTAAGTATATGTTTTTACCAAACATTGTGTTACAGAGCACTGATTGTAATGTTATTCACATGGAAATGTCCTAAAAATATGGTCCTAGACTGAGTTTTTAAATTTCTAGGTCATGGAATGAGATTCCAAAGGCTGTTTCAGAGACTGTTTGAACGCCTGGTTCTTTTGAGCTGGTCCACCTAGGTTGGACCAGGATCCTGCAGCAGTGACTGTGATTTTGTGTGCTGTTTTGATGTGCTTCCAAATGCACAGAAAGTATGAAAGATTGTATTGCAAATGTTTATGCAAGCAGATATGGGCATGTTGATAAAGTGTACTTGATGAATGCTAGTGTTAGCTGGTTTTATATCATCAAAAATGCTTCCAATGAAGTGAAATTTTCTTCAAACAGATGGCGGTGGTAGGCCCAGGCTTGTTGCAGTGGTGTGGCCTAAACTGTTTTTGACATGCTCTGTTGGCATTTGACGAGTGTAAAGGCAACAAACTATGTAGCATGTTTACCGCTTTAGCATACAGGTGGAAAACGCCTAGCAGTATCCACCTCCTGTGATTTGAATTTCCCACCAAAAACACCTGGTAACAGCGGATAATGTCATGGGAATCCACCCAGTAACAAAAATGTTAAAAATATAGTGTTCCAGAATTGTGAGCTTGCTCCCCAACCTGGCCTGTGTAGACCCTTCACACAGAGCTGACCACTTTAATGACATCGTGATTGTGGGAACTTCTGTGTCTGTTACGCTTCAAGGTTTGTTTTATTTTCAAAATTTACTTTGTGTTTAAAATTTTGTTCAGAATAATGGGATTTTTGGATCCAAATTGCAGAGATTTCTTCATCATAATAACATTTTTATCACACCGTTTCATATTCGCTGGTTTACTGCAAGGTGGAATCGATGGATAAGTGGAACTGGAAAATGGCAAAAACTCAATTCTTGGTTTGATGCAGGTGTTATTGAATATTTTTGTTTTTAAATATTTTAACATGTAACCAGTGACCTTTTTTTGTTAGCTAAATTCAAAATCAAAAATGTCTAGTTGTATTCTGAATGAATAGTTTCAATCATCTAACTTTGGAATATTTGGATCGGTTTTTGCACTAATACACAATGTCATCAACATATAAATTTTTGCAGGTGTGATTTTTGGAGCAGCATCTATGGTTTTCTCAGTTCCTTTGCTTGGCCATACCTTGAAGAACACTGTTGCAGATCTTTGGATATTCAGAGAACCATCACAAGCTCCTGTTGAACACGTAATATGATCAAATTATTTAGTTATTTTCAAGCTTTGATGTATATTCATTCCGAATCAAAAGCTCTAAAATGTAACAATAGGTTTACACACAGGATTACCTAACAGTCAGAATGAAGAGTTATGGTATGCTCTTAGTTTATTCAAGTGCTGCAGTTGTTTCCTGAATTGTCAAATCCCAGATGATCACAAATAGTCCGTATTTAAAATACCGCAAACTGTTTTTCCAGGGTTTATATAACGGAAGTAATTTCACAAATAGGGATGCTACAGTGTGGTGACCATAGTGTTTGACAAAACAATGAAAGACTAGACAGCTTTTTTTTGCTTTGAAAGGTTTTGAAGCACTAGCTGGACTATTGTGTTTGCAAATGTGTTAAATTGACCAGCAGAGATAAAAAAAATAATACGTTTAAAATGTACATTTTTTAAAACCTCAAGTTTGCAGCATTTGTTCATGCTATAAATAACTTAAATATAGTGATGAATTTTTGTATAATTTGTAGGTTTCTGAATAATAAAAATGTGGTGTTTGGTTTTTAAGAGTGAATTATATGAGCTCACTGCATTGTAATATTACTTCCACTGTGCACTGATTTACAGTAGACTTGCAATAGTAAAGTCCCATAGGGTGCCAGTATGCTTTCAGGAAGTTGGAGTAAGAAATTCTGAATTTCCCTGAAAACCAACAAAAATAGGAAAAGCCTGTCCTCGAATAGAATTTTCTTGCTTGTCAGTTTCAAGGATTTGTAATTGCTCATTAAGGTCAGTTGTTTGCTGTTGTCATCAAGAGACTGACCTGTGTTCAGGCTTTTTCAAAGGCTAGTAGACCCAAAATTCAAAAGTGAGTGCATGTTTTTATTCTTAATATGGCAGTCAGTGTTAACATTGGAGAAAGGCAATTGTTTCTACTGCTGACAGGAAGGAAGCTTTCACTGTGCAGCTTTCTGTGTCTCATATAACTGTGTGGTATAAATATTTGCATGTAGTGGTTTTCTTCTCAATGGCTTACAGGTTGGCACCCATTTCACTATATTATGTAGAAAGGACTTTGAACTGATTTTTGCGTTTTGTTTCAGAACATGATTTAACTTTTTATGCAGGTACTAACAGTAGTCATGCCTGGTGTTAATGTTCCATTTGGAGACATTGGGTATTTGTTCAGCTCTATTTTAGCATGTGGAATTTTCCATGAGCTGGGACATGCCATTGCTGCAGCAAGGTAAGCCATATGTAAACCCAATGTTTTTATTTTTTCCACCCTATGGTTTGGTCGATGGATTTTATCTCACCAACTTGAAATTTTTGTTTCTTGACTATATCAAGTAAATTGCAGATGTATTTATCAAGATCTAGATGAGAAAGTGTCGTGGCATTATGAAAATGTGGAAAATTTGATGTTTTTTGTTTTTACAACAGCATCCTTAAATTGGATGAGATAATTAAGATTTCTGCCATTGAACCAAAGCCTTTTCACTTATCAAATGTGTTCCATAATTTGCAGCCTTCAACTGCCACACATTTGAAGTACAGCGGAGGTAGAGACAGAGTCATCACAATTTGTATTTGAGATCACCATGCATTTTCCTGGTAAAACATGTACTGGGGGTTGTTATCAAGTGGGTCCAAAAAGCCTGTACATAGGTGTTTGGGAATCTTTTGGGAACATTTGTTACCAAAGGGTAGAATGAGTTTACTTCAAAACTGATACTGGTCTGAATTTTATTTAATGTACATGTATGATAGCACCTCTCTAGCCTGCAAGAGTACAACCAACGTTTACCTTAGACCTGCATAAAATAAGAACTGAATCCGCATTTCTTCCTGCACCTCTACGGTCTCAAACCAGATGAACAAGTAGTTTTGAAAATTTCAACCTGCTGTCAATGTTACTTGCAAAGAACATCCCTAGGCAAGAAGATGTGAAAAGGGTCATTGCTAGAAAACTTTGCTGATCCCTGTATGTTAAAATATTGAATAATTTTTTTAAGCAATTATATTGCCTTGCGATACGATCTAGTTTTGGGCACCAAAATGAGAATGTGAACCTAATGTAAAGCTAAGATTTCTGTTCTGAGTAAAGAGTGTTATGCTAAGAAACAATTAGACTATATGCAGTTTTGCTGTGTCTTAGAGAAGGAATTAAAATGGAAGGATTTGCTATCTTTTTATTCGTCATCTACCCTGGCGCTGGGGTGCATTTGGACTCAGAAGACTTGAACAATGCCAGCACTCGCAAGCAGCTTCGAATATACTGCGCCGGTGTCTGGCACAATTTTGTAATATGTCTTGTTGCAACTATTATGATTCTTGTTCTCCCGATACTTGTGCTGCCTCTATATTCTCATACTGGCGAAGGTGTTGTGGTTACTCAGCAAACTGAGGTAAGTTTTTTACGTGTGAGTCTCGTTTATAGCTGTTTTGCTTGTGCTTTGCCAAGATAAATTTGATATTGTTTTTGTACTGTGGTGTGACCAAAATCTTGAGGTTAAAAGCTGAACACATTTTGAGATTAGTACACAAAGCTGACATAGGAATCGACTGTTTGCACTCACGTTACTTTCATTTCACGTTTGCTGCTCTATTATGTGGAAACATGGTTGGAGAACTAGCGCAAGTGATGACTAGTTGCTGAACGAGTGAGAAGATAACTTTGTATCACATCTGAAACTGCTAGTGTGTTAGCTGGATGTTCAAATTAAGTTCAAATTAACATCGCTTGTTTGTATTCGGCAGTAACAGCTTTTCTAACATCTTCTGCAGCAAAAATGAAAGACATTTTAGTTAAAATTCGTCAGTCCAACATGGTCTCTTTTTACTTGAAGAAATGTACATTCAATGTTCTTTTGCCTCTTGGTGGAGGTTGTCTGCTTGATGCTACACCATTTCAATAGTAATAGTGTTTGACATAATTTTATCTCAACGTTTCAATGAAAGTCGGTAGCTCTGCGTATGTTTAATCCGCTAGCAATTTTCGTTTGAACTTGAAGTTCCAACATCTCTATCAAGTTTTGTATGAAAGTTTCAATTCGTATCTTTGCAAGGAATCTCCCCTTCTTGGGGAGAGTGGCTTGCATCCTGGAGACATCATTACCGACCTCGATCGCTGCAAAGTCAGGGGCTCCGAAGGATGGCTTTCCTGCATTAACGAAACCATAGTTAACGTGCAGAAAGGTGCTACTTGGTTTTTATTTATTTTTATCTCATTCCCTTAAACGCAGACATGCGAGCTTTTGTTGTGTGTATCGTTGTTCTGATAAATGGGCTGCGATTTATACAAAAAAACATAATTCTGTATGTGCTCGCAATGTGTCTCAAATAGCCAAGCCATTATTCTTTCCATGGTATTCCGCTGTCTTGTTTGGCTTAACGTTGGAACACTAATGAGATCTTCGTGCACTCCTGCTGTAAACTTATGTTGAATAACCTTTACTTTGCCAAATCTTTGAAAGATTGGTCAGCAAGCTCATGCAAAACTGTTAGATTTACTGCAGAGAGACATAGCTAAGTTGAATGTCTGGTGATGGAATATATATTATAGAAATACTTTTATGAAACCAAAAAGTAGGAAAATACATCAAAATTCACAGTCAAATCTTTAAAATTAAATTGGGAGCATGTCGATAACTCTATGCGAAGAAATATGGCAGCGTCCGTGATTTTTGTTCAGGTTCTTGCATAACAGCAGACAAGCTTGATCGACTCAAGCTTGCGGTTGATGCTCCACTGTCAGCTTTAAAGTCCCCTGAAAGTTATGTGGATTGCTGTGGAATTGATCCTCCTCCCACCCATCTCTGCTATAAACACGTCGCTTCGTCTGCAGAGGTATTAGGTTCTCTTTGCTCAGTGAAATTAGGCAGTGCATTACCACAGCAGCAAAGAAGTTTGCTGTACGGTACGTTTATAAACTACACAAAAATCAGTTGCTTTAATGTTTTATGGTAAATTGGCTCAGAAATATTAGGTTTTAAAATATGCAGGTGGAGGCCGTAGCTCATGAGTTGGCAAATCTGTGCGACGGCATTCAACTGTGCACGTTTTAGTTAGGTTTCTCTGCCCGGCAGCAGTCGTTGGTCCGCGGTATTCATTTCTCACTAGCCCCTCTGCTTTGTTAACACCAGCCCTTGTTGTTGAATGCACAAGCTGTTCAATATGCTGTAGTTGGATACCACAAGCTATCATGCAAGACATACTGTGTGATGAGTAGAGATCGAACGACAGGGCTTTTTTGGGGCCGATACCGATATATCAGCCATTCGTGGACCGATACTGATACTGCCAAAATTTTTTAATTTTGTTTTCTGCTTCATTATCAAAAATATAATGTATTCTATGCCTTACCTTTTTTCAAAAACTTAAAAAATCAGGATTTATGAACAATTTCAATATTTTGCTATGATTTTAATTAATCTCATTAATGATGATGCTTTTGTTTCGGCTGTGATGGCCGACTAGTGCTCCACGGTTCATCTTGTTTATGAAAACGCACCAGCTAGCGTTGCTGCAAGATAACTATCTTGACTTGGTTCGTTGTGCTTTCTTGTGCAAGTTGTCTGCATGTGTGAGAAAATAACAGCGTTGTGTCAACACCTACTGAGGGCCAATCGGCCGTTTTGGCCGATACCAATATATCGGTAAAACGCAAGTATGGGCCCTAGTGATGAGAAACAATAGGTACCTTTTTAATTAATTTTACTTCTTTCTGTGATTTCACTTATTTTCAACTGAGGGAAAAAGTTTCAAAAAACTGCGAGCTTGTTAAGCAGTTCTGCTGAATGACAAAAAAACACTTCATTTTGTTTTTGCTTTTTAAAGCCTGATGTACGATTTTGTTTTGCCTTCATTAAACTGTTACTGACTTCTGTATAGTGATGATCAGGGTTGATAAAAATCATGATTTTTTTGAAAAAATCAAAAAAATCGGATTTTTTTTATTTGAATCAGATTTTTTTGATTTTTATGATTTTTTGATTTAATGTGTAGAGTTTGGCCACCTAACAAGTAGTAATTTTTCATTTTAAAGAGTTTGTTTCAATAAAAATTTTTGTGGGTCGTTTCTTCTAATACAGCAACTAGAATTCAGCTGAACTTTCAGAGTTCAAACTTACTTTGCACTTATGCATCACACTGAAAGCAGATCTGTTCATAACCCGAGTACCGGTGTACAAAGTGAAACAAATTGGAGTGACAATACTCAAACCATCAGTTCATCAACTTCATTAACACTTATGGCATCTTACATC
>JGI24022J15233_10004913_pt1 | contig 13975 bp, 8 predicted proteins | sample Ectturendosymbi2_FD_15233 | JGI IMG/M metagenome (IMG submission 15233) | reverse complement strand
ATTCCTTCTTTTGACCAAAAGTGCCGCCCCCCGAAAAGTACAAACCCGGGCGTTGCTCCCCCCCCAGTCAGGTCCCTGGTTGGGACCTTCCATAGGTCGGACAGCTACTTGTTGATGAACCTGGTGAACTTACGGTTTCCGGTATTGTGCACACGACCCCCTAAAATAACTACCTAATGTTTTCAACCACTTCATCAAAAGACAAAAGCTAATGTGTAGCTCTCAACAGAAAATAACCAGTAACATTAACTTTTAAATCTGCGTGTCCGGCAAACTTCACTGGCAAAGCAGACCACTGACAACTAAAACTTCTGGAGATGTCAAGCGTGGATCTTGTGCAGTATAGTGCCGCTCTGGTGCTAAACAGCACATGCGCCAGTGTACACATGTCCCAGTAAGATTATTTTACAAACGAGTGACTGGTTGGACGAACTAACGCAACACTTTTAAATATTCATACTTAAAACTCACGCCACTAACCACTTTTAAACACACCTCACATCCGCTCTCAGTCACATGTAGGAGCCTGACAATCGGCCTTTAGCAGCAGGTTGGAAAATGTGACATATCCGGCCATATCTTAAGTAAACCGTGGTGCGTCACATTGTTTATTGTTTCGGTTGCACAATTTCATAAAATCAAGTAGTTGTTAACTTTGCCCAGGTTTATTGCTCAGACTACTTCAAAAATAACTTCATTTTGTGGCCTTTTTTCTCGTAAATCTGTGTACGCGAAGGTGAGTGATTTACACAAATTTGATTTGTGAAGCTTTATGCTCATCGCACATTGACGTCTTATCCCTTAATCAGCAAACTAGTCTGTGTCCGCCATGCATAATGGATAGCAACATAGGAGGTTTGGAGGCGCCTTGTTCTACTTTATAGCCAATGCCAACTCCACTGGTTTCGCATCATAGTTAGACTAACTTAAATCCGTCGCATCGTTATACTCCTTGGTCATATGTCATTTTTTATGACAAACCCATTCTCCAAGAGCAGGAAAAAATTATAATATTTTTCCTACAGCTGCTTGTAAGTATACGCTTTTGAAATTGCTTGTTTTAGCAGCAAAATATTCGTAGAATGGCCTAAGCCTATAATGCATTGAAAACCAAAGTAACAAAAACACACAACCCCTTCAGTTAAACATTTTTTCCGCAATTTTCATCAGTGCTTATTCAATTTTAAGTTTTTTATAACACTACCTTAGGTGTAATTTAAAAAGATGAAATTTTGTGAATTACTGTGACTCCCAGTTCTCGTCTGATAAAATGATCAAGGCATTTTTAAACAGAATATTTCTATGTACATCGTTGAAACATTCGAACATAAAATTGAAACATATTGTTTACGTACGTGCACTACTGCATGATGAAGCTATCAAAACGTATAGTTTCATTGTTCGTGCAAGCATTCAACAACTTCAGCAATTGCGCATAAAAACAATAGGAAAAAGGAAAACTAACTCAAAAAGCGGAATCACGGGATTTTCAAAAAATTAATGAGTTTATTCAACACGGAAGGCCCAGTGTTTGCTTTCATAACAAGCGTAATGGTGCAGCAGTTTCCCTTTTTTCTTCGTTGTTAAAGTTTGTAAGAGCATCTCTATTTTCACCGCAAGAGCTGTTTTCGGTGTTGTCCCCAGATGTCGCCAGCACACAACTCACGCCTCTTTTTTTCAGAATTAAGTAAACGATGACTGCAGTGAAAGCAGCAAGAAGCTGAAGAACACCGTACATTGCTGGAAAGAGAAGGATTTCCTCGAAATAAAGAGAACTTATGCTGAAAAAAACATATGGGAAACGTCAATGCAATTTATTGTTCGCATTTTCGAACTCAATAAAACGCAGTTAAGCAAAAGCTTAGATGAGAAATAAATATTTGTTAATTCTTTTTGATGATTCAGATTAAGGATTAGAGGATGAATCACTGACAACTATGTTTTTACAAAAATAAACTCTTCTCTAGAAACTTTCTCTCAACATATCAAGCCTTGAAATCCACTGTTGTCTTTGCTTGTCAAAAGCTGGCATGGCTGAACCAAAGCACTTGGAGCAATGTAGATTTGTCCACGTGATATTTAGGTTTTAATGCTTTCAGTTTTGAAAAAAAGGTTTAGATTGATGTTTACGGTAATCTTATTACTTCAGCATTTATATTTAAATATTTCCGTGCTCCACAAAAGTGAGCTAATCCAGTTCCAACGCTTTGTTCAGGATTGATATTTGATTCGCATGGAGTGTATAAGTAGGATTTTCACTGGCANGTGGGACTGCAGTTGTCAACTATTTTACTTCTGCTATAATTCATACAATACCGATGTCTCTAGGAAGCAAATCATTCTTGAGTTAAATTTAACGTTAAGAATTTTTTCTGAGATGCACAGGCAAAACTGATGCTTGCATTGACAGTGAGGAAATACTCGAAACCAGCGAAAGACAACCGTATATTTAGTTTGCATACATCTCCTTTATCAATCAACCAATATTCAGTTATTGTTTCGCTAAGTTTTTGCTGGCGCTGTAACCGCTTTCAATAAAGTACGTGCTTTTTCTAAAAAAAAAAACCTAGTATTTTGTTTACAAAACATCAGTTTGATTCCTGAGAGTAACATTCCTTTTCAAATAAGGGCGGATAACGCCCATGATTGAAATCTTCCTTATCAGTGCATGGTAGACCATAATGCTGAAAACCTCGTGTATGCCACAGACTTCACAACATCTTACTCGAAAGATCGAATGACTATCGTGGTACCAACAGCGCTGCTTTGCATTGCCGTTTCAATAGCAATCGTCCTTCGTGAAGCCATGCTGAATTTCAACCAAGGTGGCAAAGTTGCTAGGTACCCCAAAACGAGTGCAATTGCCGGAAAGAGGAGGACAATCTGCGATGAAGAAGCAAAACTGTAAAAACACAAAAAGTTACACCGAATTGAAAGAGAATGTATCGCGATGGGTTGGCATCGCAGCACAGAAAATGTACAGACAGGGTCAATACTATCTTCAATTGTAGGGTTCAAAGAAATTCCTAAATTTAATGTTAAAAGGTTTGTGTATTGAAGCAACGAAACTAAGCAAATGAAAACGCTGCTATCAACAAACGCTTTTCAATTTGACAAGGGGTTTTGAAAGCAGTGATTGCGTCTCTTCTTGACCTTTACAGCACAAAGAACTAAATTTTTATTGTGATCATATTAATGACTACCGATTGGGTTTAATTGAAGCAAGTCATGTTAGGTGCAAGGTTGCAATTTGATACCAAAGAGGTAGAACCACTACTGTTACTACAAACTGAAAACGATCTTCAAGTTAAGCAAAGTAAATTCATGAAAAGCTTGTTTTTGTAGACATCTACACATTAACTTTCATACCCCTGGACAGGCCGGCAGCCAGGTTTTGAAGTTTGGAGGACAAACTAAATTTTTATGGGGGAAATATTTTTATTTTTGTTATACGTTTAAAACACATTTTTCTGGCCACAACCAAATTTGGGGGACACCAAACCTTTGGAGGGCATTTCCCCCAATACCACGCCGTGGCTACGGGCCAGCTCCTGGAGATGAAATTCAGGACCAAGATTCTACGGGTGTTTGAGTAAGCAGCTGGAGCAGCAAGGAAAACCGAGGTTTCCACCAGACCCATATATTTTTTAATAATATTTTTTGTGTTATGTAAGGTTTAAAATATTTCTCCCAATTTCTGACATTTCTGATTTTTCAATATTTTTGATTTTTTCGTGTTTTTCACGTTTTCCAGGTTTTAAGTATTGTTANAATTCTCATATTTTTGCATATTTTTACTTTTTTCGCGTTTATTCTACTTGTCGGCTTTATGCAGCTTTCAAGTGTAGGCATGCCAGGTTTTAATCATAACATGTCACTGTCGCGGACTGACTGGCGCCAGTCACAATAATTTCGTCATTGGCATCTGCAATTTCATCACAGATGATGGCGCAACAGAAGCAAAGTCAAACCTATCTAAAACAAACAAGTGCAAAAGTTTACATCACAAAATATGCTGCAAATTGTTGCAGAGGGCGATGCATGCCCGGGCGTGCCTCAGGTTTTAACCCGATTAAACCCTCTTCCATCGCTCCCTCTTGCGTCGTTGCTTGCAGTTTCGTCACAGGTCGGTAATGTCGCAACATTTTGAATGTAGGTCAAACAATTGCGAAAAAACGTGTGGAGAGAAAAATACATCACAAAGTTTATGGTATCGCAAAACCACACATGAAATCAGTCTGGTATTTTTTGAAAACGTAAATTTTGAACTTGTGCATAACCGACATATAGCAGGACAAACCTATAGTCATCAATTTTGCCCTTCAATTTTTATCAAAACCTCTCGTTTTTGACACAGCAAACATGTTCTTCCCATATGTTTTTAAGTTGAATGCCATGATGCAAATGAGGTCAAGTTCTCACATGGCAAATGCATTGAATTTGGCCGTTAATCGCTATCAGTCGTGTATGATACATTCAGCAATGCATGTTCTAGCTTATTGAGAACATCCGCCTCTTTAGAATACCGGAAAATCAGTTAAAGAGATTTAACTAAATTCTAGTTTCAAATTATTTGATGCCAGCCGTGTGTTACTTCATTGTGTGTGACAAAAGGGTCGTTCGCTGCGTCTCCATAATGAAGTAGAATGAATTAAAAGATCGTTCACTTCAATTAAACCAAATCAACCACTACGGAACAGCATATTTCCATCCACTTACCACGATCAGCCGCCAGGATATGTCATATCTGACATCCTTTGAAACAGACAACACGATCACCATCGCTACGATTGCCGTAGATCCAACAGCTGAACATATCTGAACAAATTTGTCAGTAGTAGATACGACGAGCCTTTAACAAGACCTACACGGAAAAAAGTTCCTGATTTTTAGTTATATTTAAACATTAGTTAAAGCACAACTCAGTTCACGTATCTAAACTATATCGGATTTATGCTATTGACAACGTATTTATTGAAAACGCAGCTATTTCTCATTTAACGTTTTAGACAAAAGAATTCTGCAAACACATGACACCACTTCATTCTGTTTGTATCAAATCGCAGGTATGGTTCGTTTCACCTCAACTATGTCCAGCTATGGTTCAAAATGATCACTATGTGCACATTCTAGGCGCATGTAATTTGCAGTTATACTGTCAGGGATACATTTAAAATCCCTGACAGTATAACGGCAAATTATTTATTGTGGTTGGTTACCACTTTACGTCGTCAATGACAATTTTTGTTCAACTTTACCTTGGTAACGTTGTCGGATATTTTTGGAAACTTCAGTTTCATAATTGACCCGGCAACAACTGGCACGATAATCCCAAGAAGCGAGTATCCTGTAATTGAGCAGGCGCTTTGTATGACCGGGTGCTAAGGCAGGGTTGCAACATCAAATGCTTTTCCAAGGTGATTTTTTAAAAAATGACACCAGATACTTGTTTATATCCAGTACATTACTGCTCATCTCAGTATTGCTGTTTTTTCGATTCTGGACAAAAGTGCGTTATTGCTGGTACTATTGGGGGATCTGAAGATGAATTTCCTCGTTTTCCCTATATCTCGGAAAAATCTTTGAAAAACAGCTCAAAAATAAAACGTAAGGACGTGCAGAAGTTTTGAGACAAAAAATCCTGCATTTGCAGTGATTAACATCCAGTATCACCAAATGTTTGACATTTTTATCTTGTTTTGCATGGATTTAAATATTTTATTTTTTCGCACTATCTGCTTTATCCTCACAGCCAAAAAGAACTTGTAAGTGTTTATCATTTATATGACGCGTTTATGAAGAAAACATTATTTCATACGTGTTCAAAAGTAAACTGTTTCTGGTACAGTTAACATCTTCAAAGTTCGCAGCTTAGTGCACCTCAAAATTTCCTAAACACAAGCGCAACCTGATCGCATCTGTGCAACCCAAGTTTCAACGAGCCACGACACTAAGCCATAACATCTGTGATGTAATCACACGAGCAAAAGTAGTTGTATTGCAGGGCTGCAATCGTTAAAGTTACATTAAATAAGTGAATTTGGAGCACGTTTTAGTGCCGTGTTACAATTGCGCAAGGAATATTCCTGAACATGCTTGTCTTAGTGTATTCGATTTAAAAGCACTTAGTTCGAGTTGAAACAAAGTGAATCATAAAATTGACGCGGAATTTTTCGAACCAAAGTCTTCTGAATTCATTCTACAATTGTCTGTGTAGAACTCTATTCTTAAAAAGAGCTCGACCACACTCACCCAACTCATCGAATGGCACCATCAGTTTGTCGTCGATTCGGGCCAGTTTAGGCAAAACGTAAAGCCACAGAGGCATTGTGCCGAGAGCCAGAACGGTCGAGCTGGTGGTCATGACAATGCTGAAATAAACTTTTCAGTAATGATGTTTCAATCCCGAACAGCGAAAGTTTTTATCGAGAGGACGAACCTTGTGTGCGATTGTGCGTCACAGACAGAACAACAGTGCACCTACTTTGCATAACTGTTTCTCGCAATGTGTCACTGTAATTGCGGCCAGCCAGTTCGAATTGTTAACAAAAAGAGCAGATGAAAAAATCAAACGATAATGGCAAATTTTAATTTCCAGGAGATTAAATTTATTTTTAGGGACGTTAATAGTTACTTTATATAACATTGATATAAATAAAACTAATATAGCCAAATGCAATTTAGTGCAAACAGTACGCGAAATCCATGGTCAAACCGTTTATTTGAAGTGTGAACGAGTAGTCACTTTTTGGTTCCGCTAAATGCAGCCCGTTCTAGGTAACACTGCCAAATATCCATTTTCGCATCTTATAGGCACAGTTGACCTTACGTTTGTTCCCAAAGATTCGATGACTGTGCGTGGCAATGAGAGAGTCTCTTTTCAAGCATCAGTAAATGGAAGTTTCGCATGCATTTTTGGGGCGATAAAACCGTTAAAAATGTGAATTCACGCATTTACATTTTAGAAAATATATTTAGTTACAAAATTTTGTCAATTCTTGAAATCGAGATAGCTACTCAAATTATAACCTTCAAACGTTCATAGAAAAAACGTAGTATTTGAAATTTTTACTCAGTATTATTAAATCAAACCATTCGGAGCTCTGTGCCATTAAACCAACCTGGAATTACTTTGTTGATTGGGATTAATTTTTCTTTATAGTTGTAGAACACTCTTCCTCACTAGCTTACATTTGAATCCTGAAACAATACCACAACAATGCATTTTTCCATAATTGGTAATCGTATGTACATCGCACCTTAAGTCAATGTCGCCGTCAAGCCAGTAAGTGGCGATGTTGCTGTAAACACCACCAGGACAGCTTGCCTGTATAAGCACTCCAACCGATTCAGCTGGGGTTGTCTTCAATATGCTAGTCAACGCAAGACCCAGAACTGAAAAGCAATTTAAACCGTTCCATAAAAAACAACCAAAACTCTGGTTTTATTTAAATATATCCTTATTTCAATGGTGACAAGTGAAGAAATCAATTTTAAGAAGTTACGTTTGCAATGAACATGGTGCGTCCCCACTTAAACTAGGTGTTCTTTGTTGAACTTAGTTTGATCAAAATAAAAATATTTGCATAAATTTAATTATTGATGGAATCTAGCTTCTTTATTTTCATTTGTATGATTCCAAAGATAAGAACGTTTGTGTCCCTCTAATGGCAGCACTGCCATCAGAAAACTAGCATTCCTAAACCATCAAATTGGCTGCAAGTCTTTATTGAACGGTGAAGGACGGTTACAAGAAAACATGACTTGGCGATTGTAATGTAGGGCAAATTTCAACTGAACAATAATTTCAATGCAGTTAATATCACTCGTACATTGTCATCAAGCAATTAGTCTCCAGAAAGACGATGCAGTCGAATTTATCAGTAAAATTTTTTAATAGGAAATTGATTTGACGTAACACTACACATTCCCAGACTGTCCGTAAATCTTATTGAATTAGCATTCTGTTTTAGGTAAACTAAAAAAATAATGTAAAAGCCTGGAAAACTCTAAAGCGGAAAAGAATTCCATGAAAGCTTTGATAATTGCAGAGGAAATAGAGAATGTGTGTATTTTCGACCGAAGAAAGGACACTGCATGTTTGTCCAACAACCAAGACATGATAATTAGTATTTCTTTTGAAAAAAACTCTAAAATACGTAAATAAGCCTCATTACTTTTACCAACTTGAGCATCCAGTGGCCCTGTAACAATGAGCAATGATCGTTAAAAATCTCGAAAAGACATCTTCAAACATGTCAAACTGCTCTTCAATCTATCGTGAAACGACATCAAATACGAGAAACAACTTTTCAAATGAGAATTGTGTTTCTTTAGAAAATGGAGCTTACTTACTTGGCATAACGATTAGCTGCAAAGCTAAACCGGCCATAAATTGCTTTGGACGTTTGCAATACATCAACACTGGTTTTAGCTTCACAGAGCATCCAAGGCCAAACATAATCACGGCTAGTATCACCCTGAAATGAAAAAAATAAATATGTTTATCACAGATGACAAAAGTTCTGTGGTGTTTCTCTCTGTTGTTAAGCATTTTCTATGCTGAAAAGTTGAAACTAGCAACACTAAGAAGCTGAATTTGAACAAAACCGATGGCATGACTTCGCAGCAGATGTAAGCATATTAGTTTTTCATTACTTTTATTTCACCTTTTAAAATCCTGCCACGTTCACAGACAAAAGAAATAATTCATCCATTCGTGCGTCGAATAACCTGTAATTCTCTTCCCATCAAACCAACATTTGTAAAACTTTTTTTGGGGTGAAATAACACAACGAATGTTCGATCTCTGTTGAAATACATCGACTTCTATTCAAATGCAAATATTACAGCACAGACAAAAATCGCAAGGTACGTACGCGGTTGCTATTTGAATTGCTTCTGTGGTCTTAGCGTCCAGACCTTTCATCCCACCACCCACGCTAGCAGTTGATATTACTGCAGTCGAATTGAAACCTGGGTCAAGGAACAGTAAATGCAACATTCGTTGACGATGCAGTTCAACCACAGGACCATTTGTTTATTGCTACCGTCACTACAGTGATCAGACGTGGTTTTTGCTCTGAGGAGAACTGTAGTTTGACTTACGTGTTAAGGTGTTTCTGCGTGTTCAAAGCAAATAGTCTTAGGTTCAGTTCAGAAATATAGTTATTAATTTAAACACGAAAATCAAAAAACATCAAAGCGTGCAGCGAGATAGCCCGCTGTTTAAATTTCAACGAATTCTTGTTGTCTTCCACGAACATCATGCATTACACATAATGAAAATATCTTTGTCAGCTTTCTTTAAAGTACAGTATNGTGGTCCAAATATTTGGTCTGTCTGATATTCCTGAATAATTGAAATATTTCTCGTCTAATTCATTTGGATTACAATACAAAAGTATCCTGCAATCTTGCCAATATTCTTGACGATTTTCGTTTCATATCCTTGTCACTTTTTTGTAATATTGGTTTTGGTGTCCCTCTTTTCCCTTTTATCTTTTTCTTCTCCAGTTACTCACCCCACACCGTCGTACATGGTATCAGGACAATAGCCACCAGGACAACTGCAACCTAAATTAAGTTTTGCTCATCACACACAAGATATCAAATTAAGTTTACACTATCGAGTTTCGGCGCGAAGAGGAGGTCAGTCGGCACGGCCACAATTAATGCTTGCTTCTTTACAAAAATATCATTTACCCAGAATAAAAACATCTCTCGGTCAAGTCTTTTCAAAGTATATCGGTCACAAAATATGGTCTGATATTTCTGAAAATTTGAAATCTCTCTCGCCTTATTCATTTGGGTAAAAACTTTTCTGTAATATTGATTTTAGTGCCCATATTTTACCTGTACAGTAGCCCACCCCACATGTACAGTACATAGGCATGCTTTCCCCCTCTATATTTTGTTGCTGTTTTGGTATTTGTTTATCTGACGTTGATTCGATGCATATTTTCACTCTTCTTTCAATACATGTGAAACGACTTCAATCAAACATTGATTTATGCTAGCAAAAGGACTGGATGAACACATGGTGTTTCGCCAATCCTTAACCTTTGCGATTCAAATATGTTAGAACACATCACTTTGCTAAACCTGAAGATTTGGTGTTTTTTGTATTCTCATCAGCTTGCATTAAATTCCTGCTCTTTGATATTTTTGTTTTTCCTCTTGTTGCATTTGTGTTTTTGTGATTTGAGTCACAAAATACATGAATAAACCATTGCCATTACCCAAAAATATTAGAGAGGTCTGAGGACGAAAAAACTTTTGTTATACACATTTGTGATTTCACAGGCTTTGACATCCTCTTCAAAGCAGCGCCTTGCGAAGTTAAAAAAATGTTTTTTACGGTAATAAACCTAGAGAATTCAAAATGTGTCAGGTGGCACCTGTCCGGGTGGAAGTTGTCTAACTTTTGTGAAATAAGTTATGTGACCCTCTGACAAAAAAGTTTGGAGACCCGGCCCTAAAACAGTACAACCGATGGAAATAACAAATTTACTTTTATTGCAGTATCTCAGCATCCTACAGGATTCAACAAACTTAACTGAGCCACAAAACATGAGCGACATCAAATATTTTAATGCTACTCCACAAATTTCAAGGTCTAGTTCAGTCATTCCCAACCTGTGTGCTGCGAGACAGTCGCAGGTGTGCCGTAAAATTATTGAATGTATCGTATGCAGGTCTTCTACAGAGGACGTTTCTATTTGTCACGTTTCAGTCATTAGGTCTGGTGTGCGTCTGAAGAAAACTGAGTTGTTAAGCGTGCCGCGACCAAAAGAAGGCTGGGAACCACTGGAATGGCAAAAAACTCAAAATCCGCCAGAGAAGCTTGCATCAAGCTACGGAATAAGATCCAGCGCCCTATCATGAGGTTCAAACACCATTGTAAATTAGCTGCTCTAACAAAAATCAACCGCATCTATCGATTCACGCCTGAATTTCGAAGGACAGTTATAAGACTTATTAAGCACCCATTCACGTATTTCGCTTCCAATGAAAGCATTAGATGACGTTGAAAAAGAACTCACGTAAACTCAGAGAGATAGCTGTTTGTACATTTTTTCAATCAAATTCGGTATTTTACCTTTCTCCAATTCTCCACCGCGCATAAAAAGAGCAAAATGGTTTCTTTAAGCTTATTTAATAGGAGGTCACAATGTTAACATCAGTTTGCAACACTTTGCAAACAAACTTGCGTGTACCCGAGGTCCTGTACTGTGTCCTTTCTTGTATCTGTTTTGTATTAATCACATTGCTGTGAACATCAAATCCTCCACATCCTTGTATGCAAAGGACACCATCGTATTATATTCAAAACTAAATATCCCGCAATGCTGCATCATACTTTGTCATTGGACATAAAAACTCTTCTATTGTATGCTGAATTACGGCACATTACCTATGCTTTAAAAATCAAGTTCGCACCAATTTCTTTAATGCCACTCTTTATCCAAAGCCTACATTTTGTAACCGCTTTTTAATCAAAGTCGAATCTCACAAAACAGCTGGGATTAATTTTCGATCGTTCCTTTTCCTAGCATGCGCGTACTGCAGCGCTTTATGGGAAATGTATGACTCGCCTCAATATTCTAAAAGGGTTTAAATTCTTTATGCCACATTATGCTGTACTAGCCGCTTACTGCAGCTGCACTTTACCTTTGTTTAACTATTAAGATGCTGTTTATGACAGCTACTCCAACGTAGATTGCTTTCGCTTGGAAAATGTCCCGGAAGAGACTATGCACTGTAGGTCGCCTACAGATCATTCCCATTGCAAAAGTAAAGCGCACGCTAGAAGCAAATTCTGTTTNGTGCAATTAGAACCTCAGAGTCAATTCCATATATTTGTTCCGTCCCGCAAAATTCTGTTAGGGCGCTNTTCATCTTTTCTATCCCATTCAGCTCCTAAATGTTTTAAAAGAACTAATCTGTTACTCTTTACGTTTCAACATNAATGTTNAATTACACCTGTTTCTATCACATCTACCACACACCACAACTTGATCGCGTCAAAAGTAAGGATCTTTCTCCCTGTGAACATTCAAGTTTTTATCGAGATGCAATGTTATACAAAGTTGCTAAACTTGATTTGATAACCGGATCGGACAGTTCCTTTCTAAATCGCCACTAAGTTTTTATCTCGATGTCGTTGATTGTGATCATCAGATGCTTCTGCATCAACTTCGGCGAATGTTGAGACTAGATAATTTTTGAGATAAGTTGCATTTTAGCCGTATCTACTGTTACTTGATGGTTTTGAGTCTGTCTACGAGCCCATTCTAACATCAAAAATTGATTTTTTGAAAAAATGCTTTCAGCGAAAGATCCAAACGTATAAGCAGAGCGTGAGATTGCTTGTACTTGCAACGCTTTGTGTGTAGGCGTGCCACATTGCAAACCTTAAAGCAATTTTTCCCAACTTGTTTGGGCTTTTGGACCATTTGGCACCTTTGCCCGAATGTTTCGACCCTATTCCAAAAATGCAGAGCGTGGAGATTTCACTATTCGAAGTAATTCGTAACAATTTTAAATACAGTAACTATGTAAACAAACTAGCACCACGTACGTGTTTGACTTTGAAGGTTTGTTAGTTAATCTCGCAACATTAATTCTACAGTATTCAATCGAACAGTTGGAATATCACGGAAGCAGTGATGCAATAAGAAATAGCAAAAACTTGATATAACTCTTCATCCAAAACCTAACTACTATATTGTACTCAACAGGCAAGTAAGAAACAGGATTTAGTCTCAACTTGGTTGCAGACACATATTCTTATGAAAGCATGTGAAGTGTCTATTCGTACTTTTCCAAACCACAAATTCGTCCAAAAATTTTTTTTGAAAGTAAAAATGAATAATTAAATGAGTTTTTAGAAATAATCTGCAATTTTCGTTAGTAACGTATTTGATGTTTTCATTGTTTTCAGATACAGATTTTGCAGCAAAATATGCACCAGCATAAAAGGAAAATCGTCTGAAGATCTTGGATTTAAGTTAATGATTTTACATGCTGGTTGCAGCGTTGCGGCAGAGTAAAATAGCAACACCAGTTTTAAAGCCAATAAACAAACATATCCAATATTTGCAAAGTTTCTCACCCAAGGAGACACGCGTTGTAAGCGAATCTTTCATCATCGAGTCCTTTTGGTGATGCAGGCTCATTGACAAAAATCATGCTCTAACGTCTGTGCATTGTAAAGTTACTCCACTTCGTTTTTCAGTCAGTTCTAACAAACGTTGAACGTTCCAATTGTTACAGCCCATGACACAGGCAAACTACAGTTTGCTGTTTGAAAAAAGTAACGAGTAATACCATTGAAGAACAAAACTTCGCAGCCTATATTTCTTTCAATCGGCTATCAAAAATGAACTCTCTAGCGAATTTCAGTGATCCACACCGAATCAAGAAAAGCTAAAGTTAATATATAACTATTTTTTTCTTCCACGCTCATGGCTTTGTGTGAAAGTTCCACAGCCGATCACCAAGACGAAATCGACTTACCTGTGGAGAGACGTTGTGCACCACGAGATAACCGGATTTGTTTATAAAAACTGGGCAATGCCTGTAAACCAGGGCTTCCCAACATTTTAACGATCTCGAACCACTTGGGCACCCCGTATTGTCAGCGCGTACCACTACTTCCAGAGCAACTAATTTGATCGAATCCTAGTTTATTCAGAAGAATAGTATACATCACAATAACAATAAAATACCACAACTAAATTTAGTGAGGTTTTTGTTTGTCTTCCACCAACCGGTCGATGCGTGGCATAAATTTGTTAACAGTGCATCGAAAGTCATAACGTTACGATACAATAGGAATAGCAAGAGGCGTAAGGAGGGGGTGCAATTCTCCGGGCGCCGGATCACTTGGGAGGGCGCAGAAAAGTCCTAACAATGTCACAAGCACTTTCTTCAACAGCAGATTTGTTTCCGAAAGACCTCAAGTTCGAAT
>JGI24022J15233_10004912_pt1 | contig 13976 bp, 11 predicted proteins | sample Ectturendosymbi2_FD_15233 | JGI IMG/M metagenome (IMG submission 15233) | reverse complement strand
GTCTTCTCAACTTTCAGTGTTTTTAAAGTTGTGTATCATGAACACCCTTTCGCATTTACTGTTGTGTCAGTCATGTTGTATTCTCAGGAACGTATCCTTGGTTGGCCGCATCTTAGGCTTGATCAAAGGTATCACGGTTGGCTGAACATGATGACGTCATCAGAGGGCCCCCTTTTTAGTCTTGCCTCGGGCCCCCCAACCCTAAACCCACCACTGTTACTAAGCGTTCCGTGATAACCATCTGTGAACGATGCCAGCTTGCTGAAGTAATGTTTCAGATCTACTTTGCAGTGAGCATGTATGAGAAAATCAAAATAGATATTGTTAATTTTGCACACTAACGACATCAAAACTGCAGACGTGATTTATGATCAACTATGCATCATCCAACCAACGCAGGCGTTATAGCGACTTATAAACCTACGGCAGCTGCTTCGCGAACACGCTTTTTCCTGGGAGCTCACCTTCGAACCAAGCAACCACGAGCGTGCTGTGCTCACTTTCCCGAGAGCTCATTCGATTACTCAAGAAGCAGTTGGTAATTCGGCAGCAATCGTGCCACATGACCAGGATAGTGGGCTGATGCACTTAAAGCGCCATGTTAAAGTCCTAATGATTCAGTTAATAAATTTGCTATTAGCTTCACCAGCAGCATTTAATGAAGCTATGAAATATCGTGTGCATTCAAACTGTCCCTATACCTAAGCATTTGCTGCTGTTGCAGACCCCCGGGGCTAAGGTCTGAACATATTAATGCGCTACTGCTGTTCTTTTTTAAAGTTTGGATTGTTTTCCGGCAATATTTCTTGCATCGTGCTTTATTGTTCTCATTATGAGTAAAGCTGTACTTTTGCTGCAGCGAATAAGCCAATGAACTTCATAACATCAATAGAGCAATACTAAGCGGCCTCGCGAGATATTACCACTGGTCAGAACTTGGATATTCTTGTGATGGAACCCAAAGGTGCAACGGTCATCAATGGATCGAACAATGACAACTGCCACATATTATCAAAGCTTTGTGCTTCTATCAATATTTAGAAAAGAAAATTTGGACAAGTCAACAATTGTTGCCTAAGTAAATGGAATCAGGCACTACTGGAATCAAGGCGACTAGCCCAATACCAATGGAATAAACAGTCGATCAGCAATGTACAAATCTATCGGTAGAAGAATCGAACTGATTTCCTTCCGAGACGGTAACGGAATGACACAATGGTGCAAGTCACTTTGTTCGCTTAACACGAGTGGAATCGAGCTGACTAGACCATGATGACTAATGGAATGAAGTCGACCTACTAGCTAACCCTATCAGGGATCATGGAATCAAGCCAACCTAACACCAGTGAAATCGAGATATCAACTTGTTTGAAACACCAACGCAATCGAACCATGGGTCAAATGGTGACATGAAGCTGCCTTCCGTTCGTCGAGACATTTGGTAGCTGACCTGAACCGGTCTCTACGCATGCAACGAAAGCTACAATACCTCCACACCTTGGTGATTCCCTACGCAGCAAGTTCTACTTATCTCACCAATTCAGCTGGATGAACGTTCACCATGCGCAAATGATTTCTTTCACACAAGGAAATCATGCAGTTGCTCGCAGCACACAGGTGTGGACTGCGAAGAAAAGGACAGATTCCCAATTGAAGTACTGCTGGAATATTGACGTGTACCACGGCGTGTCGAAGAGTCTCAAAGAGACGATAACATCTTTGCTCACTCCACAGAATATGTCTAAATGGCATACTCTGTACATGGACAATTTGTATAACAGCGTGTCCACGAGTGAGCATCTTCACGACTATCGCATACATTGTCGGAACCCTCAGAAGTCACCGCGAACTTCGTGAGATTCGCGAACCAGGTAATGACAATTGAAATGGTATTTTCATGCATTTTCAGCGAGGTAATGTTTTGTTTGTGCAGGTAGATGGTAGAATGAGGGCCGGTGACATCATCGCCCGTGACAACGGCAAGGTACTTATTCTGGCCTGGAAGGACAAGCGGGTGGTCAAGGCTATTTCCACCAAGCACGATGCCTCCACAACCACTGTCATCAGGAGAAAAACAGCGCGGTGGAGGAGGTCACCAAACCCACATGCATTGTTGATCACAACAAGTATATGTCAGGTGTGGATGGTCTCGACCAGATGATTTCCTACTACCCCATCACCAGAAAGACGCTGAAGTGGACCACTAAGGTCTTCTGTGCGCAACGCTTTCGTTCTGTACCTTGCGCAGAGCAGAATGAAGAGGTGCAAACACTTGTCCCAATTCGTTCTGCAACTCGTAAAGCAGTTGGTGCCCAAGGAGGAGGCTGATGCAGCGGAGAGTGGTGGGGAAACTGTGTGCACTGCTCAACTATATATTTCGTACTGTGTCCACTTTGCCACTAATGATTTCTTTCGTTCTTGTTAGTCTGCAGCCGAAATCGATGAATCACCGAGGCCATGCAAGCAGCGAAGAGATGACGATCCAAAGCGGCTGACCGGAGGAATACTTCGTCATCAACAAACCACCTTTCCACCAACCGCAGGGGAAGCAGTTGCCGAGCAAGCCATGTAGGGTTTGCTGGAAAAGAGGAAAACGTAAGGATACCAGGTATTTATGTTCGTATTGTCAGGTAGCTTTGTGTCCTGGGGCTTGTTATACCGACTATCACACTAAAAGGGTTTATGCCTAAATTTCCACATATTCGGAATTCTAATTACAACGTTTTTCAGCTTCAAGCATTTTGACACTTTGCATTTGGAAACGAAATCCGTAAACCAATAACCAGTGATAGAGTGTCGAGACTTTCGGCAAAATGCACAACTTTCGAAGTCTTGGTCTCGCTTCGAAATTTCAACCAGGTCTCGCTCTCGGAATCGACTACATCACTGACAATAATTTTGTGCGACAGTCGTGTTTGGTAGATGCAGTAAATAGTGGTTTTTGAGTAAGTTTTGCTCTTCTTTGTGCAGGTGTGTGCTGTTCTTGCTTTGCAGGTAAGCAGTGTCCGAGCACCAGGTTGGATAGGGCTTCCACTAGTAGGATGCGAAGGAATCACTAAGAGAGGAGCCTCACGGGCGTGGTTGGAAGACCTCTAAATCAATACCTCATGATAGAGAAAATACAGTCCGAGGAGACATGTGACTGTGGTAGTCCTCAATGCACACAGGCTTTCTAACCTGCTCTTGTTTCCCCACCACCACGTTTTTTCTGCCTTGCAATTGTTATAACCGAGGCGTCGTGTTTCGTTATGGCTTTCACCACTTGTTTGTCTTTCCATGCCAGCACAAGCACTTGGCCATTGTCTCTGGCGACGACATCACTAGTCTGCATCAGGCCTGGATTACGAATTTCGAGGGGTTCTTCCTTGGCTTCTGCGAAGAGTGCCGACGGTGTGAACCTTTCGTTGCAGCAAAAACTCACTCAAGGCAACGCTATTACAGACTTTGTCCTTGTAAAGTTAATGCCACACTGACAAGCACTTTAGAGTGAGCAGATCAGTTAAAGTTTCCTTTAGAGTTTTCGAAACACCGTGATAAATATCGATATTCCAACAGTGTCCTAGCACCAGGTTGGATAGGGCTTCCTACTAAGAGGCGAAGTAATCCTGGCTAATAAAAAAATCCTAGCGACTACTAAGAGGAGCCTTACGGGCGTGGTTGAAGACCTCTAAATCAATGCCTCAAGATAGAGGAAATACAGGTGCGCACATTGCTGACATGATTGACAGTGGTTTTTTGGTAATTTTTTTCTGCTAGTTTGCTGCACCTGAAACTAAACACGATACTTCTACAAGGTGATAACAACATCTTCCGTGATTTTCATTGCTTTCGTGCAACTAGAACAGAAGCGGCGCGGTTTTATTTCAGCTGTTGTGAGCAGACAAGCAAAGGTGGGTGGCCATGCTGACTTGATTGACAGCAGTGTCCTTGCGTTGCAGCGCGTAACTTCGTCCGTGCTTTGTTGTTTGAAGTGTAAATTTTTCTAAAAATTGTAGAAACCTAAAAAAACATGTCCTGAAAATTTTAGCGATATCCAGCGTGATTTCTCTGAGTTGTTTACCTTTGTGCCACGCATCTAAATGCGCGTGAGTCGCATGTCTTCACAACAGACCCAGCGTATCGAAGACCGGCTGACGGAAACCGCTGTAGATTTTTTTCTGCTTCTTAGCTGCACTTGAAACTAAACACGATGCTTCTACAAGGTGATAACAACACCTTCCGTGCTTTTCAGATTTTTCCTGCAACGAGAACAGAATCGTCGCGACTTTAGTTCAGCAGTCAAGAGCTGATAACTGTTTAATGTTCGGGCGATGTCTAATTAAATTCGGCTTGTGTTTGGGTTGTTTTCGCGTACTGGATGTTGTCTAAATTCGCTTTGCTTGCAGTGTGTGCAGGAAAAATTTACTGAAGCTTGAAGTTCATGAACGAAGTGCTGTTGCAAAATTTCTACGAATCGAGCCTAGGCACAGCGATTGTTAGGCAGTATGTAGAACCTCGGAGCGCACATGCGATTGCGTACTCAGGCGAAAAGCACAAAATCATTTCTAGGCTGTGTTAAATAAAGTCATAACTTTTTTCCTCTGAAACTTGTTACTTGAACCTTCACAGCATGCTTGAAAATAGGTGTAGCAACATACTTTGTGAGTATGAAAATTTTGGGATGCTTTGAGTAAGTGCAGTGAGCCTTCAAAGAAAAAAACAGGAGATCCATCCCAGTTTTCACCCAATATGCCCATCTAAAAAGTTGGAAACTTTTTTTGGTTTAGTTCATCAGGAACTACACGATCAGCTGAACATTTCATATGTACAAAGTTTTTTTCTAAGTACGATATACTGTAGACCGGCTCTCAAAGTGTTAATAACGTCTGGTATACCGTGCATCTGTTTTCTGATGTGACACTCTCTAGCGACATACTTGACTGAGTTTTTTGTCTCGAGCTAACAAGTGTTCCCAATGGCAACTGCCACATATTATCAAAGCTTTGTGCTTGTAACAATATTTAGAAAAGAAATTTTGGACAAGTCAACAATTGCGAAGAAAAGGATTGCAGAGACAAATTTGTTGCCTAGGTTAATGGAATCAGGTACTACTGGAATCAAGGGGACTAGCCCAATACCAATGGAATAAACAGTCGACCAGCAATGTGCAAACCCAACGGTAGAAGAATCGAACTGATTTCCTTCCGAGACGGTAACGGAATGACACAATGGTGCAAGTCACTTTGTTTGCTTAACACGAGTGGAATAAAGCTGACTAGCCCATGATGACTAATGGAATGAAGTCGACCTACTAGCTAACCCTATCAGGGATCATGGAATTGAGCCAACCTAACCCCAGTGAAATCGAGATATCAACTTGTTTGAAACACCAATGCAATCGAACCATTGATCAAATCGAGACATGAAGCTGCCTTCCGTTCGTCGAGACATGTAGCAGCTGACCTGAACCGGTCTCTAAGCATGCAACGAAAGCTACAATACCTCCACACCTTGGTGATTCCCTACGCAGCAAGTTCTACTTATCTCACCAATTCAGCTGGATGAACGTTCACCATGCGCAAATGATTTCTTTCACACAAGGAAATCATGCAGTTGCTCGCAGCACACAGGTGTGGACTGCGAAGAAAAGGACAGATTCCCAATTGAAGTACTGCTGGAATATTGACGTGTACCACGGCGTGTCGAAGAGTCTCAAAGAGACGATAACATCTTTGCTCACTCCACAGAATATGTCTAAATGGCATACTCTGTACATGGACAATTTGTATAACAGCGTGTCCACGAGTGAGCATCTTCACGACTATCGCATACATTGTCGGAACCCTCAGAAGTCACCGCGAACTTCGTGAGATTCGCGAACCAGGTAATGACAATTGAAATGGTATTTTCATGCATTTTCAGCGAGGTAATGTTTTGTTTGTGCAGGTAGATGGTAGAATGAGGGCCGGTGACATCATCGCCCGTGACAACGGCAAGGTACTTATTCTGGCCTGGAAGGACAAGCGGGTGGTCAAGGCTATTTCCACCAAGCACGATGCCTCCACAACCACTGTCATCAGGAGAAAAACAGCGCGGTGGAGGAGGTCACCAAACCCACATGCATTGTTGATCACAACAAGTATATGTCAGGTGTGGATGGTCTCGACCAGATGATTTCCTACTACCCCATCACCAGAAAGACGCTGAAGTGGACCACTAAGGTCTTCTGTGCGCAACGCTTTCGTTCTGTACCTTGCGCAGAGCAGAATGAAGAGGTGCAAACACTTGTCCCAATTCGTTCTGCAACTCGTAAAGCAGTTGGTGCCCAAGGAGGAGGCTGATGCAGCGGAGAGTGGTGGGGAAACTGTGTGCACTGCTCAACTATATATTTCGTACTGTGTCCACTTTGCCACTAATGATTTCTTTCGTTCTTGTTAGTCTGCAGCCGAAATCGATGAATCACCGAGGCCATGCAAGCAGCGAAGAGATGACGATCCAAAGCGGCTGACCGGAGGAATACTTCGTCATCAACAAACCACCTTTCCACCAACCGCAGGGGAAGCAGTTGCCGAGCAAGCCATGTAGGGTTTGCTGGAAAAGAGGAAAACGTAAGGATACCAGGTATTTATGTTCGTATTGTCAGGTAGCTTTGTGTCCTGGGGCTTGTTATACCGACTATCACACTAAAAGGGTTTATGCCTAAATTTCCACATATTCGGAATTCTAATTACAACGTTTTTCAGCTTCAAGCATTTTGACACTTTGCATTTGGAAACGAAATCCGTAAACCAATAACCAGTGATAGAGTGTCGAGACTTTCGGCAAAATGCACAACTTTCGAAGTCTTGGTCTCGCTTCGAAATTTCAACCAGGTCTCGCTCTCGGAATCGACTACATCACTGACAATAATTTTGTGCGACAGTCGTGTTTGGTAGATGCAGTAAATAGTGGTTTTTGAGTAAGTTTTGCTCTTCTTTGTGCAGGTGTGTGCTGTTCTTGCTTTGCAGGTAAGCAGTGTCCGAGCACCAGGTTGGATAGGGCTTCCACTAGTAGGATGCGAAGGAATCACTAAGAGAGGAGCCTCACGGGCGTGGTTGGAAGACCTCTAAATCAATACCTCATGATAGAGAAAATACAGTCCGAGGAGACATGTGACTGTGGTAGTCCTCAATGCACACAGGCTTTCTAACCTGCTCTTGTTTCCCCACCACCACGTTTTTTCTGCCTTGCAATTGTTATAACCGAGGCGTCGTGTTTCGTTATGGCTTTCACCACTTGTTTGTCTTTCCATGCCAGCACAAGCACTTGGCCATTGTCTCTGGCGACGACATCACTAGTCTGCATCAGGCCTGGATTACGAATTTCGAGGGGTTCTTCCTTGGCTTCTGCGAAGAGTGCCGACGGTGTGAACCTTTCGTTGCAGCAAAAACTCACTCAAGGCAACGCTATTACAGACTTTGTCCTTGTAAAGTTAATGCCACACTGACAAGCACTTTAGAGTGAGCAGATCAGTTAAAGTTTCCTTTAGAGTTTTCGAAACACCGTGATAAATATCGATATTCCAACAGTGTCCTAGCACCAGGTTGGATAGGGCTTCCTACTAAGAGGCGAAGTAATCCTGGCTAATAAAAAAATCCTAGCGACTACTAAGAGGAGCCTTACGGGCGTGGTTGAAGACCTCTAAATCAATGCCTCAAGATAGAGGAAATACAGGTGCGCACATTGCTGACATGATTGACAGTGGTTTTTTGGTAATTTTTTTCTGCTAGTTTGCTGCACCTGAAACTAAACACGATACTTCTACAAGGTGATAACAACATCTTCCGTGATTTTCATTGCTTTCGTGCAACTAGAACAGAAGCGGCGCGGTTTTATTTCAGCTGTTGTGAGCAGACAAGCAAAGGTGGGTGGCCATGCTGACTTGATTGACAGCAGTGTCCTTGCGTTGCAGCGCGTAACTTCGTCCGTGCTTTGTTGTTTGAAGTGTAAATTTTTCTAAAAATTGTAGAAACCTAAAAAAACATGTCCTGAAAATTTTAGCGATATCCAGCGTGATTTCTCTGAGTTGTTTACCTTTGTGCCACGCATCTAAATGCGCGTGAGTCGCATGTCTTCACAACAGACCCAGCGTATCGAAGACCGGCTGACGGAAACCGCTGTAGATTTTTTTCTGCTTCTTAGCTGCACTTGAAACTAAACACGATGCTTCTACAAGGTGATAACAACACCTTCCGTGCTTTTCAGATTTTTCCTGCAACGAGAACAGAATCGTCGCGACTTTAGTTCAGCAGTCAAGAGCTGATAACTGTTTAATGTTCGGGCGATGTCTAATTAAATTCGGCTTGTGTTTGGGTTGTTTTCGCGTACTGGATGTTGTCTAAATTCGCTTTGCTTGCAGTGTGTGCAGGAAAAATTTACTGAAGCTTGAAGTTCATGAACGAAGTGCTGTTGCAAAATTTCTACGAATCGAGCCTAGGCACAGCGATTGTTAGGCAGTATGTAGAACCTCGGAGCGCACATGCGATTGCGTACTCAGGCGAAAAGCACAAAATCATTTCTAGGCTGTGTTAAATAAAGTCATAACTTTTTTCCTCTGAAACTTGTTACTTGAACCTTCACAGCATGCTTGAAAATAGGTGTAGCAACATACTTTGTGAGTATGAAAATTTTGGGATGCTTTGAGTAAGTGCAGTGAGCCTTCAAAGAAAAAAACAGGAGATCCATCCCAGTTTTCACCCAATATGCCCATCTAAAAAGTTGGAAACTTTTTTTGGTTTAGTTCATCAGGAACTACACGATCAGCTGAACATTTCATATGTACAAAGTTTTTTTCTAAGTACGATATACTGTAGACCGGCTCTCAAAGTGTTAATAACGTCTGGTATACCGTGCATCTGTTTTCTGATGTGACACTCTCTAGCGACATACTTGACTGAGTTTTTTGTCTCGAGCTAACAAGTGTTCCCAATGGCAACTGCCACATATTATCAAAGCTTTGTGCTTGTAACAATATTTAGAAAAGAAATTTTGGACAAGTCAACAATTGCGAAGAAAAGGATTGCAGAGACAAATTTGTTGCCTAGGTTAATGGAATCAGGTACTACTGGAATCAAGGGGACTAGCCCAATACCAATGGAATAAACAGTCGACCAGCAATGTGCAAACCCAACGGTAGAAGAATCGAACTGATTTCCTTCCGAGACGGTAACGGAATGACACAATGGTGCAAGTCACTTTGTTTGCTTAACACGAGTGGAATAAAGCTGACTAGCCCATGATGACTAATGGAATGAAGTCGACCTACTAGCTAACCCTATCAGGGATCATGGAATTGAGCCAACCTAACCCCAGTGAAATCGAGATATCAACTTGTTTGAAACACCAATGCAATCGAACCATTGATCAAATCGAGACATGAAGCTGCCTTCCGTTCGTCGAGACATGTAGCAGCTGACCTGAACCGGTCTCTAAGCATGCAACGAAAGCTACAATACCTCCACACCTTGGTGATTCCCTACGCAGCAAGTTCTACTTATCTCACCAATTCAGCTGGATGAACGTTCACCTATAGCAAATGATTTCTTTCACTCAAGAAAATCACGCACTTGCTCGCAGCACACGGGTGCGAACTGCGAAGAAAAGGATAGATTCAGACACGCGGCTGCTTTATATACCGGGCATTCTACATGAACAATAGTGTGTTATTGTTACGCACAAGAGCCTGGGGAGTTCCGTGCAGGGAACGAATAGAAAAGTTCTGCTGGAGGATGACCTGGATTTTACGACGCATAGTTGCCCTGGTCTTATTTTTGCATGTTGATGTAGTTGCCACACATCTTTTAGGCCACGTTATAGGTTTGTAGCATGTTTATACTGGAAGTCATGTTGTGTTCCATTTGTGGAACATTAGAGGTTTCCCGAACGGGGATTTCAAGATTTCTTTGTGTTGTTCTGTCGGAAGGCCGGGTTTACCAATAGACTGAATGCAGGTAAAAGTAACTGCGCATTTGATTAATGCTATTATTTATAAAACCATGAGTGAATACAGTTCTGGTGTGTTTCACTGAGTGGGTTGAGTGAAACAGGCTGTCTGATTTTCTTCATTGTAATCTCGAGGGCGCCTTGGGCTGTCCTCGTTTATTAACCAGTGCTCTAGGGGGATTGTCCTAAAATGCAGACACTCACGTGCCTGTAACAAAAATGGTGCCACCAGTGAGGTAGTGGCTTTCATAAAAGGGTAATACCTCTGCTGGACCTTCAAATAAAAAATTCATGTCAGATAGATGTGATTTATCCTTAAATAAAGAGTAGAGAGTGGAGGCGCTGAAACATCTTGTGCCTTTATTCAACTTGGATAAAAGGTCTTAGCACAGGAGTTAAGGAAAGTAGATAGAACATAGGTAAACAGGAAAGCGGAGGCGTGACTTACAATAGAGAAAAAAAACGTTAGAACAGATATATATTAAACAACATTGCAAAAATGGAAAAAGTAGTGAGTCTGTGAAAAACTGTTTTGTGTTTTTCAGACCAGTTAGGCGTATAACATAACAAAGTAATGGTAAAAATGTCAATAGATGCACATGATAAGTGTTCGAAAGTTATACGCTTTTTACGTTTTAATTGGATTCGTAATCCAGAAATAGTATTATCGGAAAAAATCGCAGAGGGGGGAAGCCTGCAACCTCCCCACGTAGCGATGTGACTGTTTCCCCTCTATGGTTACAGCCGTGCATGCAAAAAGTTATATTAGATTGCATAACATTATTGAGATGTTGCAAGTACGTTTCTGCAGCAATATTGTTTTTTTTGTCTTTTAGCAATAGACTTTACAAATATTGTCAAAAAGAACTTTATCGTCATTGCTGACAAAGACTTCATACAGTAGTATTTATTATAGTAGTGTTTATATATTATTACAGTAGTATTTATATATTATTATTATTGATTGGTTTTTTGAGTTGCAGGATGATTCGAACAGGCTCGCTCTTGATGATATCATAGAAGCCGTCAAAGCGGATGCAGACGAGGAATTCCCGTTCGAGTCAGATGAAGAGAATGAGATCAATGCTTTTCATGGATCTTATCCAAAAGTGACCGTACCAGACGAAGTTGTGTAACTAGGTGTTCCGTGAAAACAAACTGAATGATGCCAGCTTGCTGAAGTAACGTTTCTTTTTTTTGCAGACGACATCGACACCAGTATCAACGCTGCAGAGATCAGCATCGTTGCAACACCTGCTATGTTCATTGCTAACCAATTGTAAATGGTGTGACATCACAGTGAAGTAATATCATATTTTTCCAGTGACCAGCATCAATGTGCCCCCTAGCATTGATGAACAACCCAACATCGATGTAATCCCCAGCATCGAGTTCTTTGTATGAAACCAACTCTTTAAATCATACCTTTTACAATTTTATAAAAATGACTCTTGACTCGAGTCATTCTGTGAAAAACGTGACTCGAGTCACTGTCAGTGGTAATTAGGTGGAAGAATAACCAGGCATTCAAACATTAAGCAACAGTTGCCATGTGATGGAATGCACCACCTCATTTTGAAAATCTGGTGAAACTTTATGAGATTCTCCAGCTCGCAAAATGTAGTTTCCAGACGACATAACGGCCAAACTGTTATCTTTCAAACTCAACTTCGTCAAAATTTTTAGATCTACTGCACAGTGCCCTTGTAGGAAAAAAATCACATTAGAGATTGTTAATTTTCTTATTATCTTTTTCAATTATGTTCTAGATTCGAGCATCAGACAGTGAACCACTCCGACGAATACGTGTGTGCACACCAACGACATTGAAAATCTGTGGTGTAACGCCAAAAGAAAGTTCAAAGCAATGAACGGCTTCTCAATGAAGTGGAGCATGCCGTCCTACCTAGACGAGTGGATTTGGAAGAGGAAGTTTGGTGACGATGAACGCTTTGACGCGTGCGTTGCAGCGATTAGACGCAGTCCTCTTCCAAATCCACTCGTCGAGTGGAACTGATGGAAAACAAAATATGAACTGATGGAAAACAAAATATAACCATGGGTTGGAACTGTCGAGTGGAACTGATGGAAAACAAAATATAATCATGGGTTGGAACTGTCGAGTGGAACTGATGGAAAGCAAAATATGAACTGATGGAAAACAAAATATAACCTTCCAACTGATGGAAAACAAAATATAACCATGGGTTCCTCGTCAAATGTGGAAATTGTTTCTTTCCTTTAGATTGATATTTTAATATCATTGTGTGCAACAAGAAATGCAAGCAGAGATAGCTAATAAATATGCGCAGAGATGGCAGCTTTTGTGCTAAATCTGTCAGGTATAGTTTTTTGAACGTCATCCCATATTTATTTTGCATGAGATAAGGTCACTATGCACTAGGGGTGGTCGACCTGCGGTTAATGAGCCATATGCGACTCTTCGAACATTTGAACGTGGCTCTTCGAACTTTTTTCTTATCTATTCGAAAGTGTGGAAATATTGTAAAATGGTGCTATGGTAGCTAGTGTACCGTACAGTATTATTTTTGCAAGTTGTTACAAAAAGAATTATGATGTAACAGAAGCATACATTACAAATAAAATTGTGCTTTTACATTGTTATGCTGCGGCTATTGGTCACTTAGGTTTTACGACACCCTCTATGCATCTCATACACAGAGCACGTTTGGCCACACTTGCTATCAGACATTTCAGCATTCATTCATTTTATTTGGGAAACAGAAGATCATGGATAAGATAAAAAAAACGAAATGTTGTGTGGCATCACAAGCAGGGGCGGAGCTAGGGGGGTGCCAGGGGGGGCACTGCCCCCCAAAAATTGTGCTTGGCCTCCCAAATTTTTCCGCGTGACGTCATACCACTGCATTGAAATTAATTAAAGCTATAAGATTGCAAAAGTTATGAAAAACAACTTTTTTGATAAAGGTGATTTATTGTAATATTGTTTAGCTTCGTATTTTTAGATTTTCTATCTGGCAACACTGATGACACGTTACGTCGTGTTTGTTCCTCGACATTTATCTGTGCCCTTTGCCGCCAAACCTTTCGCTGTTTTCGAACACGTTTGCCAGATTGCGCACGTGAGGGATCAACAAACGTTTGCAGGCCACTTTCATCGACGTGTGCATGACCGCACATCGTTGCAAGACGCTCATCTTGATCCATCCTAGGCGGAATGGAAAAAGGCGTGCACGTGAAATGATCGATTGTGACAATTTCTAGTTTAGGTCCAACTGAAAACATTTTGTGTGGTTTCGTCTTGCTTGACTGGCCATTAAACTGCGTAGCGTGTGGACCAGGCCGGCAACCATGGGGAGGTCCAGCGGGCAATTCCCTCTCCCACTCCAGAAATTTTCGAAAACGATGCGGAAGAGCCACCAAGTGTTTCACAGCTTTGAAAGTCGCTGGTTTTACGCTGGGCAATTAAGTGTTGGCTGAAAACGCTTTCACTTAAGATGCGTTTTTCCACAGAAAACTTTTCATGCATTGAAATTGCCCATCCACGATAGAAGAAAATGTTAAAGTGACTTTTCGAAGTGGTTTATATTAGGATCGCTTTGTTGTTCCATCAAAACAAGTTGCTAAACAATGACCGTTTGCCACGAGAAGTGCTAAAATAAATTTTTGTGCTCTGTTTTTTCGTTATATCGATGGTAATTTTTCTGATTGTAATTGGTGCGATTTTTCAGTTCATCAATGGCGTGTGTCTCATGTATTCGTCGTCAATGATTTGCATTTTGGCTTGAAGTTCGCGATCGCCGCCTTATGAGTAAAAGTTTTAGTCGGATATTGACGAGCACTTGCTCAAAAAGTCGGACTTGCACAGTGCAATGCATCGTCTAAAATGCTGCATAAAAAAACAAGCATGCAGGTTCGCGAAATGTGCTAATCGACTACTAGTGCATTTTGAACAGATCGTAAAGTCACACATTATCGTAAGCACCCGACGCGTGTGGCGTCACAAGTATCGCGTTGCCCTCGCCCCAAATACG